>Ga0164243_10001463_pt1 | contig 39939 bp, 44 predicted proteins | sample OricompcompostOP_FD_108781 | JGI IMG/M metagenome (GOLD analysis project Ga0164243, IMG submission 108781) | Organic Plus compost microbial communities from Emeryville, California, USA - Original compost - Organic plus compost (OP) | ecosystem: Engineered > Solid waste > Mixed feedstock >... | reverse complement strand
TGGACTAAGAGATGCTCATGTATTAGATGAAATAGAAAAATCAATTGCAAAGAAAATCGTTTTGGTTTACGGACGCATTCATATTATGGACCTGCATAGTAAAATTCAGAAAAAAGGTTGGGAGCATCAAAGAGAAAAATCAGAACATATTAAAAATTTTTAATAAAAGCAACTTAGTTTTTAGTTACTATAGAGTTAAGCTACAACAATAATTGCAAAAGTCTCAATAAAATAATGCTTGGGGCTTTAAATCCCCACGCTGACACAAGCGTTACGTTTGTGCCAAGCTTAGGTTATTAAGCACGAACAAGATGTTTACACCAGCAGGGGAAAATATTTAACAATAAGATTAAATTAAAAAAATTAAAAATCATGAAAAAGATATTAAGTTTTCTTTTTTTTAGCGTACTATTAATAAGCTGTTCTACCGACGATAATGTTACAGCAGAACAACAAAACCGTGGTTCTATTGAAATGGAATATAACGGTGAAAAACTTTCTTTTGGCAAAAACGGGTATAATGGTTGGTTACTCAACACTCAAAACGATACCATCGCACGCTTTTATACAGCAAGAATAACCAAAGATTATAAAAATTATTACGACATAAGGCTTTTTGCCTACTTAAACCAGAACAATCAGTTAAATAAATTAGAAATGGAATTTATTCCGGTTTTAAATGGTTCTGGCTGGACATATCAATATTCATTAGAAGAAAAACCAATGGTTTATAAAAACATAGAATTTGACGGCACATGGTTAAAAGCCGATTTTGAAGGAACACTGTATTATTCCCCAACAGAAGATAAAAAAGGTGTACATTTAACCAACGGAAAAATAAATGTACCCATTAAAGGTTTAGATATAGATTGGTCGCAATGGTAATATACCAAACCAAGATTTAAAAAAAACTAAATGAAATTTATAAAAAAATACAGAACAGCAATTCTGGGTATTACAGGTACTCTTTTAATCATTATTGGTTTATATCTGGAATACTTTGCAGACTAACTTTTAAGCGGTACCTTTATCATTTAAAAAACACGTTAGGTTTAGCTTAAAACCACGTCTGCTTTTAATCAATACTACGTTAGGTTTTGCTGCAAACCACGCCTGCTTTTTATGAAAAGCAGACGTGGTTTTTATTTTTACCGCAGGTTACTTTTTTCGATACAGATTACACCGATGAAAACGGATTTCTCTTAAAAAAACCAATGCATTTCTTCAGGTCCTCATACCGGCGAAATCACCGATTTATTTTATTAAAAAAAAAATCTTCTAAATTCTCGTGCTCTTTTATTTAAAACCATTATAAATTAAGCCCAAAAAGTTGAAATTGATAACAAATCAAAACAATAAGGTTTTTTATACGCAACTAAAAAATTATCTTTGAAAATTGTAAAAATTTAATGCACTAACAACATGCAATCAAGTCAACTGGATTTAATCCCAATCCTTATGCAGCTTGGGCTGGCAGCGGGTTTTGTTTTTGTTACCATTTTAGTTTCAGGATTTTTAGGTCCCAAAAAAGCATCGAAGAACAAAGACATAAACTTTGAATGCGGTATTGAATCGTTTGGTAACGCACGCGTGCCGTTTAATGTCCGCTACTTTTTAGTTGCCATTTTGTTTGTTTTGTTCGATGTTGAAGTAATCTTTATGTATCCATGGGCGATAAACTTTCTGGAATTAGGCTGGGAAGGATTAGCCAAAATGGGCATTTTTATGTTTTTATTAATTGTGGGGTTACTTTACGAGTTCAAGAAAAAAGGATTAGAATTTGAATAAACTACAGCTATTATGAGTGATTCTTCTAACATAAAACAAGTTGCTCCGCCCGAAGGTTATGCCGGCGAAGGTTTTTTTGCAACGAAATTAAGCGAAGTGGTGGGGTTGGCACGTGCCAATTCTATGTGGCCTTTGCCTTTTGCTACTTCTTGCTGTGGTATTGAATACATGGCAACCATGGCAGCTACTTACGATATTGGCCGATTTGGATCAGAACGTATGAGTTTCTCGCCACGCCAGGCAGATATGCTACTGGTTATGGGAACCATTGCCAAAAAAATGGCTCCTATTTTACGTCAGGTGTACGAACAAATGGCAGAACCTAAATGGGTTATTGCCGTGGGTGCCTGTGCAAGTACAGGTGGTGTTTTTGATACCTACTCTGTTTTGCAGGGTATCGACAAGGTAATTCCGGTTGATGTATATGTACCGGGATGCCCGCCAAGACCTGAGCAAATTTTAGACGGAATTTTAGAGCTGCAGAACATCGTTAAAAACGAATCGGTTCGCCGTAGAAGCAGCGATGAATACAAAGATTTATTAAACTCATACAACATTAAATAACATGAGCTTAACAAACGAAATCATTCAGCAAACCTTAAGCCAGCAATTTGCTCCTAAAGTAGAAAACTTTCATATCCTACACGATATGTTGGCTTTTGAAGTTAAGAAAGACGCATCGTTCGAAGTGATTAAATTCTTAAAAGAAGATCCTTCAATGAACTTCAATTTTTTAACTGATGTTTGCGGGGTTCATTACCCTGATTACGAAACAGACCGCCAGTTTTGTGTGGTATATCACTTACACAATTGGTTTAATAATGTAAGAATTCGCGTGAAGGTGTTCTTACCAGCATCAAATCCTGAAGTGGAAAGTATTGTTCCACTATACGCCGGAGCCAACTGGCAAGAACGCGAAACCTACGATTTTTACGGAATCACTTTTAAAAATCATCCTCAGTTAAAACGTATTTTAAATATGGATGAAATGGAATCTTTCCCGTTAAGAAAAGAGTTTCCTTTAGAAGATCAAGGGAGAACAGATAAAGACGACCGTTTCTTTGGTAGAACAGGTCCTAATTGTTAAAAAGAATACTATGTCAGATTTATTATTAGTGCCCGAAAAACGATTTGAAAAACAAATCAAGGCAACAAGAGAAAAAGATGGTGTAGAATTATCTATATTAAATCTAGGTCCCACACACCCTGCAACCCACGGTATTTTCCAGAACATTTTATTAATGGACGGAGAAAAAATAATTGATGGCGAAGGTACTGTTGGATACATTCACCGTGCATTTGAGAAAATTGCCGAAAACCGTCCGTTTTATCAGATCAACGTGTTAACCGATCGTTTAAACTACTGCTCCTCTCCTATCAACAATACCGGCTGGTGGATGACGGTTGAGAAAATGTTGGGCATCGAAATTCCTAAACGCGTACAATACATGCGTGTCATTATTATGGAATTAGCCCGAATTGCCGACCACATTATTTGTAGTTCGGTTATGGGCGTTGATACAGGTGCGTTAACAGGTTTCCTTTACGTGATGCAGTACCGCGAAAAGATTTATGAAATTTACGAAGAAATCTGCGGGGCGCGTTTAACGACAAACATGGGGCGTATTGGTGGTTTTGAACGTGAATGGAGTGAAACTGCCTGGAGAAAAATAGATGAATTTTTAGCGGAATTCCCGGCGGTTTGGACAGAGTTTGAAAACATGCTTTCTCGTAACCGTATCTTCATGGATCGTACCATTGGTGCCGGGGCTGTTGATGCTGAAATGGCGATGAGCTATGGCTTTACAGGACCAAATTTACGTGCTGCCGGTGTTGATTACGATATTCGTGTAGCACAACCATATTGTTCGTACGAAGATTTTGAGTTCGATATTCCCGTAGGTCAAAACGGCGATTGTTACGACCGTTTTTGCGTACGTAATGCCGAAGTTTGGGAAAGTATGAAAATCATCCGTCAGGCGTTGGAAAAAATGCCGGCAGAGGGTGGTTATCATGCAGATGTTCCTGACTATTACCTGCCACCCAAAGAAGAAGTTTACAACAATATGGAAGCCTTGATTTACCACTTTAAAATTGTAATGGGCGAAGTTCCTGTTCCAAATACCGAAGTGTATCATGCTGTAGAAGGCGGTAACGGCGAATTAGGTTTCTATTTAATCACTAATGGCAGCCGTGTTCCGTATCGTTTACACTTCCGCAGACCGTGTTTTATTTACTATCAGGCATTTAACGAAATTGTAAAAGGGCGCAGCTTATCTGACGCCATTATTACCCTTTCAAGTATGAACGTTATTGCAGGAGAATTAGATTGCTAACTTATGGAAACATTAAAAAAATATCATCAAGACATCAATATCACCCCTGAATTAATGCAACGCATTCAGGAATTGATCAGTCATTATCCAGAAGGAAAACAAAAATCGGCACTATTACCTGTTTTACATGAATTGCAGGATGCACATGATAACTGGTTAAGTGTTGAATTGCAAAATAAAGCAGCCGAAATACTAAACATAACGCCTATTGAAGTGTATGAAGTGGTAACTTTCTATACCATGTTCAACCAAAAACCGGTAGGCAAATACATGTTAGAATTCTGCGTAACGTCTTGTTGTGCTATTAATAAGGCCGAAGATGTTATGGATTATACCTGTGAAAAATTAGGCGTAAAACCCGGTCAGGTTACAGCAGACGGATTATTTTCGGTGGTTGGCGTGCAATGTTTAGGTGCTTGCGGTTATGCCCCAATGTTACAGTTGGGCGATTTTTACCACGAACATTTAACAAAAGAAAAAGTAGATCAATTAATTAACGATTGTAAAGAAGGAAAAATAACTTTACACGATAAATAACATCTTTAAAAGTAAAGTTACTATGGATACAAAGCTAAAACACGAGCAGATACAATACATTGAATTTCTTTCAAAAGATATTGTTCAAGCCAAGAATTTTTACACAGAATGTTTTGGCTGGAAATTCACAGATTATGGGGAACATTATACTGCCTTTGAAGGGGATTATGTCGATGGAGGATTTACCACAGGCGAACCGGTTAAAGGAACTGTTTTAATTGTTCTTTATTCAAAAGATATTGAAGCAAGTAAAAATAAAGTGATAAGTGCCGGAGGTACTATCGTAAAAGATATTTTCAGTTTTCCGGGAGGTAAACGTTTTCAATTTACAGATTTAGACGGCTATGAAATTGCCGTTTGGACGGAATAACTGACAGACTGAAAAACTATGGGACAAAAAATATTATTTGAAAAAATCCATATTCCGGGTATTAAAACTTACGATGTTTATCGTGAAAATGGCGGATATGCTTCTGTAGAAAAAGCATTGAAAATGAACCCCGACGATATTACCGAAGAAGTAAAAACTTCTGGTCTGCGCGGTCGTGGTGGTGCAGGTTTCCCTGTTGGTTTAAAGTGGAGTTTTATCGATAAAAAATCAGGAAATCCACGCCATTTGGTTTGTAATGCCGATGAATCTGAACCAGGTACGTTTAAAGACCGATATTTAATGGAATATATCCCGCACCTTTTAATTGAAGGAATGATTGTTTCTTCTTTTGCTTTAGGTGCCAACCTTTCATATATCTACATTCGTGGCGAATACATGTGGGTTTTTAAAACCTTAGAACGCGCCATTAAAGAAGCTTATGCAGCAGGTTGGTTAGGTAAAAACATTAAAGGTTCGGGCTACGATTTAGATTTGCACGTACACTGCGGTGGCGGAGCTTACATTTGTGGGGAAGAAACCGCTTTGATCGAGTCGTTAGAAGGTAAACGTGGAAATCCACGTATCAAACCACCTTTCCCGGCTGTTAAAGGATTATGGCAAAACCCAACGGTGGTTAATAATGTAGAATCAATTGCTACCGTGCCATGGATCATTTTAAATTCGGGCGAAGATTATTCTAAAATTGGTTTAGGACGATCTACTGGAACAAAATTATTTTCTGTTTCCGGCCACGTTAAAAAACCGGGTGTTTATGAAATTGAAATGGGAATGACCGTTGATGAATTCATGAATTCTGATGAATATTGCGGAGGAATGATTGATGACCGTCCGTTAAAAGGATTGATTCCCGGTGGTTCATCGGTGCCTATTTTACCTAAACACCTGATCTTTAAAACAGCCAATGGAGAAGATCGATTGATGACCTACGAATCGCTATCAGACGGAGGTTTTGCAACAGGTTCCTCTTTAGGTTCAGGTGGATTTATCGTTTATAACGATACCGCTTGTATTGTTCGGAATACCTGGAATTTCTCAAGATTCTACCATCACGAAAGCTGCGGACAATGTTCGCCTTGCCGTGAAGGAACCGGATGGATGGAAAAAATCTTATGGCGTATTGAAAACGGACAAGGTACCGAAGAGGATATTGATCTGTTATGGAGTATTCAGGCAAAAATCGAAGGTAATACCATTTGCCCTTTAGGCGATGCCGCCGCCTGGCCGGTTGCCGCTGCGATTCGTCATTTCAGAGACGAGTTTGAATACCACGTTCGTTTCCCGGAAAAAATTAAAAACAGAGATCATTTTGTAAATGAACCTTTTGAAAAAGTAAAACATTTACTACAAAATACCACCGTTTAATATAGAAATTATGAAAGTTACAATAGACGGAATAGAAATAGAAGTAGAACCAGGCACCACCGTACTGCAGGCTGCACGTATGATTGGCGGCGATGTGGTACCGCCTGCCATGTGCTACTATTCTAAATTAAAAGATACAGGCGGTAACTGCCGTGCCTGTTTGGTAGAAGTATCAAAAGGCAGCGAAGCCGATCCACGCCCAATGCCTAAAATGATGCCATCGTGCAAAACAGGTGTTATGGACGGAATGGAAGTGAAAGTAAAAACTTCTGAAAGAGCATTAGATGCGCGCAAAGCAGTTACCGAATTTTTATTGATCAACCACCCGTTAGATTGCCCTGTTTGTGACCAAGCCGGTGAATGTGATTTGCAAAACCTATCGTTTAAACACGGATTGGAAAAAACGCGTTTTAAAGAAGAAAAACGTACGTTTGAACCAGAAAACATTGGCGATAAAATTCAATTGCACATGAACCGTTGTATTTTGTGTTATCGTTGTGTACATACGGCAGAACAAGTTTGTGGCAGCAGAAATCACGGTGTTTTAAACCGTGGCGATCATGCACAAATTTCCACTTATGTATCGGCAGCAATAGACCACGAAATGTCCGGTAATATGATTGATGTGTGTCCCGTTGGTGCGTTGACCGATAAAACCTTCCGTTTTAAATCGCGTGTTTGGTTTAACAAACCGTTTGATGCCCACAGAAACTGTGATAAATGTTGCGGAAAAACCACTTTATGGATGTTTGGCAACGAAATTCAACGTGTTACGGCTCGTAAAGACGAGTTTCACGAAGTAGAAGAGTTCATTTGCAACGAATGCCGTTTTGATCACAAAGAAGTATCTGATTGGGTAATTGAAGGTCCTCGCAAATTTGAGAAATGGAGTGTTATCAATCAAAGCAACTACACCCGCAAAATGGATAAAGTAGTGATTGATACCGAAAAACAAATTTTAGAAGGTCGTGACCAGGATCGTAAAAAGATCAGTATGAAAGAAGTTCCATATAAAACATCAGAAAAATAGTCAGGTATGGAAGAAGCTATCATTATAGAAAAAAGTGTAATCATTGTAGCTGTTTTTGCAATTACAATGCTGTTTGCCATGTACTGTACGCTGGCAGAACGTAAAATTGCCGCCTGGATCCAAGACCGTAGAGGTCCAAACCGTGCAGGTCCGGGAGGTATGCTACAGCCTTTAGCCGATGGTTTAAAATTATTTGCTAAAGAAGAATTTATGCCAAACACACCTAATACGTTTTTATTTGTATTGGGACCATTCATTTCAATGACCATGGCGTTGATGACCTCAGCAGTTATTCCTTGGGGTGATACGTTAGAAATTGCCGGTAGAAAAGTGATCCTTCAGGCTGCTGACATTAATGTAGCCATGCTGTACGTATTTGCAGTACTTTCGGTAAGTGTGTACGGAATCATGATTGGTGGTTGGGCCTCTAACAACAAATATTCGTTAATCAGTGCCATGCGCGTGGCTTCGCAAATGATTTCTTATGAAATTGCTATGGGATTGTCTATCGTTGCAATCTTGATGATGCACAGCTCTATGAGCTTGCGCGAAATCGCTGCCGGACAGCATGAAATGCACTGGAACATTTTCTATCAACCATTAGGGTTCTTTATTTTCCTGATTTGTTCATTTGCAGAAACGAACAGAACACCATTTGATCTGGCAGAATGTGAACAAGAATTAATTGGTGGTTATCACACCGAATATTCATCTATGCGAATGGGATTCTTCTTGTTTGCTGAATACGCTGCCATGTTCATTTCTTCTACCTTGTTAGCCGTTCTTTATTTAGGAGCTTATAACTATCCGGGTATGACGTGGGCTGCTGAAAATTGGGGAGAAAATACTGCAAACATTATTGGTATTGCCGTATTGTTTATAAAGATCTGTTTCTTTATTTTCTTGTACATGTGGGTTCGTTGGACGATACCACGTTTCCGTTACGACCAATTAATGAACTTAGGTTGGAAAACATTAATTCCGTTAGCTATTTTAAACATAGTAGTTACTGCGGTGGTGTTATTATTAAATCGCTAAAAAATAGAAATTATGTCTATTCAAAATACATCCTTATCAGGTAGAAAAAAGCAGGTTTCTAATAAAGAAATGACCTTAGGCGAGCGTTTATACATTGGCGCAATTGCCGGCGGTATGGCAACTACTTTTAAACATTTATTTAAAAAGAAAGTTACCATTAATTATCCTGAAGAAACGCGTCCGTTTAGTCCGGTTTATCGCGGACAACACATGTTAATGCGCGACGAAGAAGGCAGAGAACGCTGTACTGCTTGCGGCTTGTGTGCTTTATCGTGCCCTGCTGAGGCAATTACCATGAAAGCTGCCGAACGCAAACCCGAAGAAAAGCATCTTTACAGAGAAGAAAAATATGCCGAAATCTACGAAATTAATATGCTGCGTTGCATTTACTGTGGTTTGTGCGAAGAAGCTTGTCCTAAACAGGCCATCTATCTAACAAAATCTAAAAAAATTGTAAAAGCAGATACCAATCGCGAGCATTTTATTTTTGGAAAAGAACAATTGGTAATGCCTTTAGATCAGGCTATTCAAAATACCGCTAAATCAGAATAAAAATGATAGAGATTTTATTTTATATTCTTTCGGCTGTTACGTTAGGAAGCGCGTTTTTAACCATTCTTTCTAAAAACCCCATTCATAGTGCTATTTGGTTAGTAGTATGTTTTTTTAGCATCGCTGGGCATTACGCTTTGTTAAATTCACAATTTCTGGCAATGGTTCACATCATTGTGTATTCGGGTGCGATCATGATTTTAATGTTGTTTACCATTATGTTAATGAACCTGAACGTCAGCGATGAAGTATCAAAACCTGTGATTACAAAAATTGTTGCTACAGTGTGTTTCTGTTTAATTGGTTTCTTTTTAATAAGTGCTTTAGCACAAACCGCACCTGCTTTAGAAACATACACCAATACAGGTGTTGATTTTCAATCGATCCAGGTATTAGGAAAAGTATTGTTAAACGAATTCGTACTTCCGTTTGAAATGGCAGCAGTGTTGTTGTTAATGGCAATGATTGGTGCAGTATTAATTTCTAAAAAAGATAAAAAAACAGCTTAGTATGGAACATGTTTTACAACAAATAGGCATAGACCAATACATTTACTTAAGTATTATTCTTTTTAGTATTGGAGCCTTTGGTATTTTATATCGTCGTAACGCCATTGTCATGTTTATGTCGATTGAAATCATGCTAAACGCCGCCAACTTATTATTGGTCGCTTTTTCAAATTACCATGAAGACGCAAACGGACAAGTATTTGTATTTTTTACGATGGCTGTTGCTGCTGCCGAAGTTGCTATTGGTTTGGCAATCTTGGTAGCTATTTACAGAAACATTGGATCAATTGATATTGATAAACTTAAAAATTTAAAAGGATAGCATGAGCACAACTATATTATTACTTACGCTGATTTTCCCTTTAGTTGGTACATTAATCAACGGATTTTGGGGTAAACACTTAAGCAAAAAAGTATCGGGTGCTATTGCAACGTTAGCTATTGCGGCTTCGTTTGTTACATCATGTATCTTTTTTGCATACATACAAGGTTCGCAAGAGCCGGTTAAAGTGGTTTTATTTGAATGGATGAAATTCAACTACTTTACCATTGATTTCGGATTTTATTTTGATCAGTTAGCGGCACTTTGGTTGTTGTTCATTACAGGTATCGGAACATTGATTCACTTGTATTCAACAAGCTATATGCACGATGACGAGAACTTTTCTACTTTCTTTACTTATTTAAACTTCTTTGTTTTCTTTATGCTGATTTTAGTAACAGGAAGCAACTTAGCCATGATGTTTATTGGTTGGGAAGGTGTAGGATTGTGTTCGTATCTGTTAATTGGTTTCTGGTATAAAAATCAAGATTATAACAATGCGGCTAAAAAAGCGTTCATTATGAACCGTATTGGTGATTTAGGCTTTTTGGTGGGAATTTTTATAACAGGATATTTATTCCACACCTTAGATTTTGTTGCTTTAAAAGAACAAAGTTACCTTGCACCTACTTTAGGCATTGCAACAATGGCGTTCTTTATTGCTGCAACGGGTAAAAGTGCACAGTTGCCATTATACACCTGGTTACCGGACGCAATGGCAGGACCAACACCGGTATCGGCGTTAATTCACGCAGCAACCATGGTTACGGCAGGTATCTTTATGATTACCCGTTTAAATTTCTTGTTCGATTTAACTCCGGATGTTCAGCACATCATTGCGGTTATAGGAGCAGTAACCTCTTTAATGGCGGCAACTATTGCATTAGTACAAAACGATATTAAAAAAGTATTGGCATATTCTACCGTTTCGCAATTAGGTTTAATGTTTTTAGCGTTAGGCTTAGGTGCTTACGAAGTGGCGGTTTTCCATGTAATTACACACGCCTTCTTTAAAGCGTGTTTGTTCCTGGGATCCGGATCGGTTATTCACGCGATTGGTGGCGAACAAGATATGCGTCACATGGGCGGATTAAGAAAATACATGAAAGTTACATATTTAACCTTCTTTATTTCTACATTAGCCATCTCAGGATTTCCGCCTTTATCAGGTTTCTTCTCTAAAGATGAAATTTTATTAACGGCATTCCACCACAACATTGTTTTATGGATCATTGCCAGTTTGGCTTCAATATTAACCGCTTTCTATATGTTTAGATTGTTGTTCTTAACCTTCTTTAACAATTTTAGAGGTACTAAAGAACAAGCAGATCACTTACACGAAAGTCCAAGTGTTATGACTTTGCCTTTAATTATTTTGGCAGTGTTGGCAGCTGCTGGAGGATTGATCAGCATTCCCGGAAACAGTTGGTTAAACGAATTTTTAAAACCAGTGATTAAAAACAATACCGCATCGCATCCACACGTATTAGGTACTACCGAATATCTGTTAATGGGCTTGGCTGTTATTGGTGCGTTAGTTAGTTTATTTATAGCGTATGCAAAATACATTAAAAACAAACAAGTTCCTGTTAACGATAACAATGTTTCGGGCTTGCAAAAATTGTTTGTGAACAAATATTACTTAGACGAGATTTATCAGGCAATTATCGTGCAGCCTTTAAACTTTTTTGGTTCGTTCTTTAAAAACCAAATCGATGGACTGATTAACGGTATTGTACTAAGTTTTGGAAGAGTTCCTTCAGAGTTATCTTACCAAGGTAAAAAAGCGCAAAACGGAAACATTGGCTTGTATTTATTTGCCTTTGTAATTGGCGTTTGCGGCTTGTTGTATTATTTATTTATGTGTTACTAAAATTATGGCGATGAATTGTATTCTTATTTTACTTATTTATATTTTAGGAGCTGGTGCAACGTTGGCATCGAATGCTAAAAACGCAGGAAAAATAGCTTTAGTAACCAGTTTAATTAACGCTGTTATCGCATTAATTTTAACGGCAGATTATTTAAACGGAAGCGATATTTCGTTTGTTCAGCAATGGATCTCTAACCCTAACATTTCGTTATCGTTTGTGGTTGATGGGTTAAGCTTAACCATGTTGCTGTTAACAACCTTGCTTTTACCAATCATCATTTTGGCATCGTTTAACACTTTGTATTCAAAAGCAAACCAGTTATATGCTTTGGTTTTATTTATGGCGTTTGCCATGGCAGGAACATTTTTAGCACAAGATGGTTTGGTTTACTATATTTGCTGGGAATTAGCTTTATTACCGATATTCTTTATTGGGTTGTTGTGGGGAAGCGATGAATGGAAAGTACGTAAACGCGTAATGGTAACCTTTTTCATTTACACCTTTGCGGGATCGTTATTTATGTTGGCAGCTTTTGCTTACTTATACACCAAAACAGGAAGTTTCGCCTGGACAGATTTATCTAAAGCCATTTTAACAACAAAAGAAGCGAATTATATTTTCCTTGCTTTCTTCCTTGCTTATGGAATTAAAATTCCGGTTTTTCCGTTACACACCTGGCAGGCAAATACCTACGAAAAATCGCCAACAATTGGCACCATGTTACTTTCGGGGATCATGCTAAAAATGGGACTTTATTCTATTTTGCGCTGGCAAATGCCTATTGCGGGAAATGTATCAGAAAACATCTTAAAAACAGTAATTGTTCTATGTATCATTGGAATTATTTACGCATCGTTAATTGCCCTGCGTTCTGAAAACATCAAACGTTTATTGGCTTATTCGTCAATGGCACACGTTGGTTTAATTGCTGCCGGGGCTTACATTGGCAACACCACCGGCTATCAAGGGGCTATTATTCAAATGGTAGCGCACGGTTTTGTGGTGGTGGGATTATTTTATCTGGCAGACATCATTCACAACAGATACGATAGTTATTTGATTAAAGACATGGGTGGTATTCGCTCGCAGGCACCAAAATTCACAACATTCTTTTTAATCATTTTATTTGCATCGATTGGCTTACCGGGAACTTTTGGATTTATCGGAGAATTTACTTTGCTTTTCGCTTTATCTGAAAAAGAATTATTGTATGCCGTTTTCGCAGGAACATCAATTATTCTTGGAGCATATTATATGTTGAAAATGTTCCAGAATGCTGTGTTGGGTTCACCAAATACAAAAGTATTTTCTGAAGTAACTACAAAAGAATATGTGGTTTTAGGGATTATTTGTGTGGTTTTAATTGGTTTAGGAATCTATCCAAAATTACTAACCGATTTATTCATTTAATAAAGAACATAGAAAATTTAAACTATGAGTACATTAATAGCTTTAGCTTCATTAGCAGTTCTTATATTGGTCTTAGAAATTATTAACCTGAGAAAAACAATTGTTCCTTTAACTTTAATTGGGTTATTGGTTGCTTTGGGTTTTAATATTTGCGACTTTAATACAATCGATTCGTTTTACAACAATATGATTGTAGTAAACAAAACCACTACCCAGTTCAGTTCTTTATTCATTGTATTAACCTTTTTCATTGTAGCATTAGGACAATCTTTTTATAAAGAGCAGTATGATAAAATATCTGATTACACTTCTTTAAAAATATTTTTATTGATTGGGGCTTACTGTATGGTTGCCTTTGGCAATATGGTTATGTTTTTCTTAGGATTAGAGATTTTATCAATTACCTTATACATTTTAGCAGGAAGCGACAGAACAAATATTAAAAGTAACGAGGCCGGAATGAAATATTTCTTAATGGGCTCATTCGCCTCAGGATTCATCTTGTTTGGAATAGCTTTGATTTATGGTGCAACCGCTTCGTTTGATTTAGATCAGATTCAATTGGCAAGTTCACAGTTAGCCATGCCAAAATGGTTTATAGTTGGTTTTGTGTTATTATTAGTTGGTTTATTATTTAAAATAGCAGCCTTCCCTTTTCACTTCTGGGCACCTGATGTTTATCAAGGATCGCCATTGCTAACCACAACAACCATGAGTACATTGGCAAAAGTAGCGGCAGTAGCAGCTTTTTATAAATTAAGTCTGGTTTTCTTCCCTGCCATGCCGGCTAATTTCAGCAATTTAATCGCCTTTTTAATCATCGTTACATTAATTGTGGGTAACGTAATGGCGTTAAAACAAAACAATATTAAACGTTTAATGGCATATTCAGGTATTTCGCACGCCGGTTTTATGTTAATGGCTATTTTGTTAGGAAAACAAGCAGAACCCCATTTGTTTTATTATATGGTAGCTTATGCCATTGCCGGAATTGCAGCATTTAGTGTGATATTATACGTATGTCAGGACAAAAAAGAGGAATTGGTGATTCATTTCCGTGGGTTTGCGAAACACAAACCCGTGTTGGCAGTAACATTGTCTTTAGCGTTGTTATCAATGGCAGGAATTCCCATCCTTGCAGGATTCTTCGGAAAATTATTCCTGTTTACACAAGCCCTAAATCAAGGATATTATGTAATGGTAGTTATCGCGGTAATTACGTCTATCATAAGTATTTATTACTACTTTAAAGTGATTATCGTTATGTTTACCTATAAAAATGCCGATGCCACTACCACTTATCAAAAAAACTTTATCTATTCAACGGTTGCAATTATTGCAATTGTAATCAATTTAATCATTGGATTTTGCCCATCGTTAATAATAGATTTATTTTAGTTAATTAATTACTTTACTAAAGGTTGATTTGAGTTTCAAATCAACCTTTTTTTATATCTTTAAAACATGAAAATTCCCGAAAGATATAGTACCGAAAACAGCACTTCTTTCTCAAGTTACTGGAAAAAAAGCAAGTTCAACTTATTACCTTATTTTATCTCTGATGTTTCCGATACAGAAAGTAAAAGTTACATTCCTCTTTATTTTCAGGTGGATACTTTAGGCGATGAAGTAGCAAAACATTATTTTTCAAACAAATCTTTCGGGGAAGCCATTGGGAAACTTCATCACGATTTTTCCTTATTCCCTTCCAACCAAAAGGATTTATCACTTGAAACTGTACAGCTTTTTGAACAATTTCACAAAGTTCCAGATTGGGTAGATTTCGATAAAATCAATTACGGAGCCGCTTATTGTAATCGTTGTGGTACGGCTGCCTTGTCTGTACTTAGAAATTATTGTTTAATGGGCGGTTATGAATCATCGGCTATTAACAAACCGCTTATTTTTACGCAGGCATTACACAAAGGTGCTGTAAAACGATTATCGGACACTGTTGATTTCTGGATGAATACCACCGCTATCAATGGTTTAAAGCCAAAGCAAACTGGTATTTATGCTATATTAACTACTCGATTGATTCATTCTTATTCGCGCTTACAAATTGAAAAATCGACTGATTGGAAATCGGAACTTTGGGGCAGACCGATTAATTTATGGGATATGCTGGCTACAAATTTAGGTTTTTCGATTGCTTTTATAGATGGTTTGGCTAAGTTGAAACTTCCTCCTTCAAACGAAGAACTTTCTGCTGTGTTACATTTATGGAAATACGCCGGTTATCTGATAGGTATTCCGTTAGATTTATTGCCCGATACACCTGAACAAGCTGCAAAACAACTGTATTTATGGAGTAAAACCCAAAAAGGCATCGATCAGGACTCTAAAGACTTAGCTTGGGCTTTGTACAATGAGCCTTTGCGTGTTTCTTTTACAAATAACAGGTTTATGAAATGGTTTGTTCAAAAAACCAATATTGGTTATAACGAAGTTTTATTGGGCAGTAAAAGTCGGTCAAATTTAGGTTTGCCTTATTCTAATGCAAAATACTGGGTTTTGTTTCTAAACAATATCAACCAGTATTTCGACAGAAAAGCGAAAAGCGATCCAAATTCGCACGCAAAAGTTGCTTTAAGAGGACGGAAACAACAAGAAGACGTTTGGGATTTGTATAAAAAAGAACAATAAAAAAGCTGCCTTATCCGGGCAGCTTTAATTTTATTTAAACGTATAGGTTAACCCTACCATAAACGAACGGTTTAAATGCGATGAAGAACCGTAATAGCTTTCTCCATTCACATAAATGGGTTCAATTAATCCTTGACGCATACGTGCTTCGATACCAAGCTGATCTGTAAAGTTATACCCCAGCCCGATGTTCAGCGTTAAATCAACATCGTTGTTAATAGAATAAACATTAACATCATATAAAACTCCTCCTCCTTGAGGATACGTTGGTATTTTTTCTTCAGAAACTTTAATATCTAACCCGGGCCCTATTTGTAAATTGAATTTATCAAAATTAAACTTATTGATTAAATTCAACGATAAATAATCTAAAGGAACATCTACCGTGCGGACCACCGTCGGGTAATTTGGCGCGTTATAATTGGTGGTTACCGAACTGATATTTTCAGCTCCCTGACGAATATAAAGCATCTCAAACTGCATATTGTAAACCTTACCCAATTGCAACGTACCGTACGCACCCAAGTAAAAGTTATTGCGGTAATCGGCACCGTAACTTGTTATAGTAGATGAGACAAACCCCGCTTTAACTCCCGGTTTAAAAGAAACCTGAGCATTGCTGAATCCAAATGTAAGCAGTGTAATAGCAAGTAGTATTTTTTTCATATCGAATGTTTGTAAATGTTATTTATTTTATGTGTTTTTATCGTCCGAAGATAAACATTTTTTTTAAGTTTCATCATTTTTGTTTCTTACCCGTCAAAAAACACAACTTCTTGTACTACATTAAGTGTAAAAAAGAACTAATTAACGAACTTTACTAAAAATAACAAATTATGGAATTAGGAATATCAATGTTTGGCGATTTAAAATTAAATCAGCAAACACAGCTGCGCAAAGCACCTCATCAGCGTTTTACCGAAATGCTGGAACAGGTACGGTTAGCCGATGAAATAGGTTTAGACGTATTTGAAATGGGCGAACACCACCGTGCCGATTACAGTGTTACAAATCCACAGCTTTTTTTATGTGCAGCGGCAGCCGTAACAAAAAACATTCAATTAGGTTCTGCAGTTACCGTATTAAGTTCGAGTGATCCGGTACGCTTGTTCGAAGATTTCAGTATGTTGGATCAGTTATCAAAAGGTCGTGCGCACATCATGGCAGGAAAAGGGAGTTTTACCGAATCATTTCCTTTATTCGGGTTCGATTTAAACAATTACGATGCCTTGTTTGAAGATAAATTAATGCTGCTTTTAGACATTATTCAAAAAAACGGCACCAATATTAGCTGGAACGGACGTTTAACCCAAAACCTGCAAAACGTAAACCTGTACCCCAAACCGTATAAAAAACAACTGCCTGTTTGGATAGCTGTTGGCGGTACGCCAGCATCGGTACTGCGTGCGGCTCGCTTAGGCTTGCCCATTACCTTTGCTATTATTGGTGGAATGCCTATAAACTTTAAACCTTTGATTGATTATTATAAAGAGAACTATCTAGCAGCTGGTCACAATATAAATGACATGCAAATAGGTATCAACTCGCATACTTTTGTTGGAACTTCTGATGCCATTAAAGACGACTATTATCCGTTTTACGCCGCACAAATGGACAATATAGGGAAAGACCGCGGCTGGGCACCGTTTAACAAAGAAGTGTTTTTAAATACCACACGACCAGAAGGTGCCTATTTTATGGGTGAACCAAATGCGGTGATCAACAAAATTCTGCAACAGCATGAATGGTTTGGTCACACCCGTTTTGTAGGACAGATGGATGTGGGCGACCCGGATCACAACATGCTAATGAAATCTATTGAATTATTCGGAACCAAAGTGGCACCGGAAGTTCGTAAGGTTTTGAAACAATAAAACATTGTGAAAAAACTCCAAAGACACATTTTTTCAATGTTATTGGAGTTTTTTTATATTTACCTCAAATTAATGTTTTTTTGATTAGTTAGATTTTTTAGTATTTTCGATATTTGTATTGCAACCATTGAAGCAGGAGCTATTTCATAAACTTTATTCAATTCATTTCCCGATTTGCCGTGAATATAACATCCTAGTATAGCAGCATCTAAAGGTGTGTAGCCTTGTGATAAAAAAGAAGCGATACAACCTGTTAATACATCGCCCATGCCTGCTTGTGCCATTGAAGGATTTCCTGAAGAATTAATCAAAACTTTGCCGGAGGTATCGCAAATAAAAGTATATTGGTTTTTAAGAACAATAATACACTGTAATTCTTTTGCTTTACACCGGGCCTTTTCCAAACGAGCAAACCAATCTTCTGAAGATCCAAATAAACGGTCAAATTCTTTAAGATGTGGAGTAAGAATGCTGTTTGCAGGAATTTTACCTAACCAATTTTCTTCAGCAATAATATTTAAAGCATCTGCATCAAAAACGACAGGGATTTTCTCATTCAAAATTTTATGTACAATTTCTTTTGAATTTTGAGTTAAACCAAGTCCTGAGCCGATAGCAACAGAATTGAATTTATTAAGTGAAATTTCGTTAAAATTTTCTCGCTCTAGTGTCATTATTTCTGGCTGAGAAATATTTAGTGTAGAGAAATTTTCTTTTGGAACACAACAAGTAACTAATCCAACACCTGTAAATAAAGCCGATTTCGCACACAGCACAGCCGCTCCCATAGTATTGGACATACCACCAATAATGAGTAAATGACCGTAGATGCCTTTATGAGAAAACGGCTGTCTAACCTTGAGCTTTCCGATAATATCCTTTTCTTCTATCCAAAAATAATCCGATGGAAGTGATTGCAAAAAATCTTCATTTAATCCAATGAATACAAATTCATAACTTTTCGAAGAAACAATTGACTCAGGAAACATAAAAAACAGTTTCGGACGTTGAAAAGAAATAGTTTTGTCAGCTTTAATACCCTGATATTTTTTAATTTTAGAAGAATCGATATTTAAACCAGAAGGACAATCTACAGAAAAAATATATTTTGCATGATAGTTTATTTTTGTTATAATCTCAGCTAAAGGTTCTTTTAAATTGCCTTGAAAACCAGATCCTAAAACAGCATCAATAACAATATCTAAATTGTTAGGTAGTTCGTTAGCTTTTTTTATTTCGAATAATGGAATTTTTAATTGATTTAATCTTTTTTTATTAACAATAAAATCTGGTGAAGAACTACTAAATATGTTTAGTATAATTACTGTTATGTTATTATAACCTTTTAATCGCAGTAAACGTGCAATAGCCAACCCGTCACCGCCATTATTCCCTGTGCCACAGCAAACAGTTATTTTTTCATAAACAGAAATATCTTCTGTGATTCTTTTTACAAATGAATTACAAGCCTGTTCCATTAAATCTATAGAACGAATAGGCAAATGTTTAATAGTATATTCATCTGCCTTTCGCATTTGTTCATTGGTAATAAAATTAAGCATAATCGGTTTTATATCAATTACGAAAATAGGAAATTTGTTACAAAATAGAATTGAATATTCTTCATAATATTTTTTGATTTTATTTTCAAAGACACTTTTAATAGTATTTTTATGAATATTTATTAACGCTCGTAGATTAACACATATTTATTAAGAATATTATTATATTTGATTTTTCAATAAATTCAAAACAAAATAATTATGAAGCATTTAATCTTAATTTTGTCTTTGTCTTTAGCATTTTTTTCGTGCAATAGTGAGGATACCCCTTCGTTAACTTATGAAACTATAACAGCTGGACAAATAACGGTTCCCAATCCAGTTCCACAAAGCACAAAGGTCAAAAATAAAGCTGAATGGGATCAATTATCTGATTTGTTTTATGAGGATTTTTCTGCTAATGTTGATTTTAACACGCATCAACTAGTTGTTATTTTTGACATCCCCAGACCAGACAGTGGATATACTATCTCTGTGCACTCTATAACAGAAAACAGCATTAATATCATAGTTTCAACTCAAAGTCATAAAAAAAGTGATATAGCTACAATGTATCCAATTCAACCTTTTTGTATTGTAAAGATACCTACGAGCAACAAACCTGTAACTTTTATTTAAAAAAACAAAAAAATCCTTTAGCAAAAGCTAAAGGATTTTTTTGTTTTACAACGTTTCTTTTAACCAGTTAAAAAATTCGGTTTGCCAAACCAAGGCGTTTTGTGGTTTTAACACCCAATGGTTTTCTTCGGGTAAATACACAAATCGGGATTTAATACCTTGCAATTGTGCGGCAGCAAATGCTTCCTGACCTTGACCAATTGGTACACGGTAATCAATACCTCCGTGGAAAATCAAAATAGGCGTATTCCATTTTGCTACGTTGGTTTTTGGGTTAAACTGTGCATACGTTTTCTGTGCTGCTGCATTGTTTCTATCCCAATAAGATCCACCGGCATCCCAGTTTGTAAAGAAAATTTCTTCAGTTGTTCCGTACATTGATTCTAAATTAAACACCCCACAATGGGCAATAAATGTTTTAAAACGATTTTCGTGAATCCCCGCTAAATAATACACTGAATAGCCACCATAACTTGCGCCGATGGCACCTCGCCGTGCAGTATCTACATAAGGTTCCTTTGAAACTTCATCAATTGCTGTTAAATAATCTTTCATTGGCTGCCCGCCCCAGTCTTTAGAAATGGCTTCGTTCCACTCTACTCCATGACCAGGCATTCCACGGCGGTTCGGTGCGACAATTACATAACCGTTTGCGGCAATCAATTGGAAATTCCAACGGAACGAATAAAACTGTGTTAATGCAGATTGTGGTCCGCCTTCACAATACAATAAAGTAGGATATTTTTTGTTAGGATCAAAATTTGGAGGCAAAATCACATATACCAGCATTTTTTTGCCATCGCTAGTGGTGATCCATTTTTTTTCGATTTTACTTTTTGCAATTTTGCTGTAAGCCGCATCGTTTACATGGGTAACCTGTACCCATTTATTAGCTTTTAAATCATACGAAAACACTTCGCTTGCCGTGTTAAAATCGGTACGGGTTACCAATAATTTGTTTCCTGAAAAACCTACAAATCCGGTAACGTCAAATTCTCCTTCGGTTATTTGCCTTACTGTAACAGCAATTTTGGTTAAACCGGGAAAGTTCACTTCAAATAACTGAACTGTTCCGTTTACTGCTGCATTAAAATAAATTTTCTTTCCGTCCTGGCTCCATACATAGCTGTTAACCGTTCCGTCCCATCCGGCAGTTAAATTAATATCGATGTCTTTATGACGCACAATGAGATCGTTTTTGTCGGCCTCGTATCCATCGTTTTTCATTTGTAGCCAGGTTAAATCTCCATTTGGCGAAAACGTTGGATGTGTATCGTAACCCAAATTCTTTTCGGTTAAATTTGTGGTTTGTTTGGTTTCTAAATCATATTCGTACAAATCGGTATTGGTACTTGTGGCATACGCTGTCCCGGCTTTCTTTTTGGACACGTAGATGACCGATTTTCCGTTGGGATGCCATACATAATCTTCTTCTCCACCAAACGGTGCTTGTGGACTGTAATAAGGTTCGTTTTCAAGCAAATCGATTTTTTCGTTGGTTTTTACATTGGTAACAAACACGTGATTAAACGATCCGTCGTTGTATTTGTCCCAGTGGCGGTAATCTAACGCATCATATACATACACATTTGATTCCGGTAAGTTTGGATAGCGATCCTTGCCTAAAACCTTATTTACTTTTACTTCTTCTGTCGATAATTTAAAATTTCCGTCGGGCGAAAGGTTTCTGTCTTTTATCAATCCGTCGGCATTTTCTATCTCTTTTACCTGTTTGCCATCAACAGTTACCTGGTATGTTTTATATTCAATAGTGTTTTTTTCAACATTCGGAATACCTACTTTGTAAATCAAATAATCGCCGTTATCTGTTATCCCCACAGGGTTTACGCGTCCCAATTTCCATAGAAGTTCTTTTGTCATTACCTTATCTTGTGCCGTTGCATTGATTGCAATAACCGATAAAGTTGCTAATAAAATATGTTTCATTTTTACACCTATTTTTTGTTGTGGCTAAATTTACGAAAATATAAATGATAAAAATTCCTTAAAGTTTTGTTTTATATGAATTCATCAACCCGAAAAGTGAAAAATTATGAGTAATTTCACGCACGAAAAATACTACACAATTATTTTAGAATGGAAGATTTTAATTGGGGCGATTTAATCAATCCTGAATTCTATATAAATTTAGAAATAGCCGGGCACAAAATTGGTTTATACGTTGTTTTATTTATTGTTTTTGCCGAAACCGGTTTGCTGGCAGGTTTCTTTTTACCGGGAGACAGCTTACTGTTTTTATCAGGTATTTACAGCAAAGCATTAATGAGTGAATTAATGGTTATTGAAAGTGATTTCTTAAATGTATTGTGCGTAGCATCATTGGTTGCTTTGGCAGGAATTATCGGAAATTTATTTGGATATTGGTTTGGTGCAAAAAGCGGAAATTACCTTTACCAGAAAGAAGACGGTTTTTTGTTTAAAAAGAAATACCTGTTTGAATCGAAAGCTTTCTTTGAAAAACACGGCGGACGTGCCATTATCTTTGCCCGTTTTTTACCTGTTGTACGTACTTTTACACCCATTATTGCAGGTGTGGCAAATATGGAATTTAAAAAGTTTGTATTTTACAACATCATTAGTTCTATCGCGTGGTCTTTCTCATTAATTTTCGCAGGACATTATCTGTATCGCTTTCTTTTAGACAGTTACGGTTTCGATTTAACGCATTACATAGAATATATTATTATTATTATCATTGCCATCACAACGGTTCCGTTTGTTATAAAACTGATAAAAAATAAAAGAGCAAAAAAATAAAAAAGGGAGTATATTTACATCCCTTTTTTTATGCAATATGATACGCAAAATTTTAAAATTTATCGGCAAGTTAATCTTGTATTTCTTTGGGATAAGCATTGGGTTGGTTATCCTTTTTAAATTTGTACCCGTACCGTTTACACCGTTGATGTTTATCCGATCTGTTGAGAAAATAGGCACCGATGAAAAAATAATATGGAAGCACGATTGGCTTTCGATTGATGAAATGAGCATCAACATTCAAAAAGCAGTTATTGCCAGTGAAGATGGAAAATTTACTTCGCACAACGGATTTGACATTAAAGCGATACAAAAAGCTTATACCAACAACCAAAAGGGCAAAAAGATTAAAGGCGGAAGTACCATTAGCCAGCAAACAGCCAAAAACGTTTTTCTATGGCCCGGCAGAAGCTATATTAGAAAAGGATTGGAAGCCTATTTTACCGTTTTAATTGAATTGATCTGGGGAAAAGAACGCATTATGGAAGTATATTTAAATTCCATTGAAATGGGCAACGGTATTTATGGAATCGAGGCGGCATCACAACATTGGTTTAATAAACCTGCAAAAAATCTGACTAAAAACGAAGCGGCTGCCATTGCCGCCATTCTGCCTAATCCTCGTAAATTCAAAGCAGAAAATGGTTCGAATTATATCGAAAGAAGAAAAAATGCCATTAAACGCCAGATGAATTTTTACAATAATCCCGATTATAAAAAAAATTAAAAAACCAACATATTAATATTTTTTTGTAACTTTACTTAAATTAAATTTAAAAAATATGAAAAAGAACATTTTATTAATAGCTATTTCAGCAGGTTTATTATCAGTGGTAGCATGTAAAAAAGAAACCACAACCACAACAGAAATTACAACCGATACCTTATCAACAGAAACTGTTGTTACAGAAGAAACAACTATTGACCCTGCAGTTCAGGCACGCATTGATGAAGCCAAAGCAAATTACGACAAGGCAGAAGCAGATGTCAAAGCTGCCATAGAAAAAGGCGATAAAAAAGCAGAAGCCGCCGCTATCAAAGTCCGTGATGAAGCCAAAAGTTCTTGGGAAAAAGTAAAAGAAGGTGTAAACAACACAGCTCAGGATGTAAAAGACGGAATCAACAATGCAGCCGATAAAGTAGAAGAAGGTGCCGAAAAAGTTGGCGATAAAGCTAAAGAAGTTGGTAAAGACATTGAAGATGGCTACAACAAAACATTAGACAAAATGAAAACAAATAATTAGTTTTTCTTTATTTAATACCAAAAAACCTGTATTTTTCGATACAGGTTTTTTTTGTTAAAAAGATATTATTAGTATTAAGCTTTACTTGGTTCAACTTCTCATTATGTTAAAACCAAGAATGAGATTACTTCGTCACTTCGCAAGCTTGTGTCCGGTTCATGTCCTGAATGACACAAGCAGGTAATTCATTTTTTTAATTCCCTTTAAAATCTGCTTTGCGTTTTTCTAAAAAGGCTGAGGTTCCTTCTTTAAAATCGGCTGTACCGAAACAATATCCAAAACGGTCAATTTCTACACCAAAACCATTAACGCCATCTTTAAAGTTAGCATTAACCGCTTTAATTGCTTGTGAAATGGCAACCGGAGCATTTTTAGCAATTTTTAAAGCCAGTTCATTGGCTTTGTCTAACAATTCAGGTTGTGCCACCATGTGATTAATCAATCCGTAAGATAAAGCTGTTGGTGCATCAATCATTTGAGCAGTCATAATTAACTCGTTAGCACGCCCTTTACCTATTAACTGAGGCAAACGTTGTGTACCGCCATAACCGGGAATAACACCTAAGGTAACTTCGGGCAATCCCATTTTTGCGTTATCTGATGCAATGCGGATATGTGAAGCCATTGCCAGCTCTAGTCCGCCACCTAAAGCAAAACCATTGATTGCTGCAATAACGGGTGTTTGCAGGTTCTCTACAAAATCAAACAATAATTCTTGACCTTTTCTTGCTAATTCAGATCCTTCTGAGGTATTAAAACTTGCAAATTCAGAAATATCTGCACCGGCAACAAACGCTTTTTCGCCAGATCCTGTAATTATAATTGCCCGTATGGCATTGTCGGTTTCGCAGTCTTTAAATGCATCGTGCAATTCTTCTATGGTAGCTTTGTTTAACGCATTCAATTTTGTGGGGCGGTTAATTGTTATGGTTGCTACCGCATTGTTTTTTTCTACTAAAATGTTTTCAAACGACATAGTATTTAATTTAATTAGTAATAGGTAATTTCACGTAAAAAGTGGTTCCTTTATCAAGAACCGTATCAAACGATATGGTACCGCCGTAAGCTTCGATCATGTTTTTAATCATTGCCAGACCAAGTCCCATTCCGCTTGTTTTTGTTGTAAATTTTGGCTCAAATATTTTATCTTTAAGACTATCGGGAATTCCAGTACCGTTGTCGGAAATAGTTATTAAAACATTGCTGTTCTTGCGTTCAACTTTAACTAAAATCCGTGGAAAAGGTTCATAATTTGGAATAGCCTGTATGGCATTTTTAACCAGATTATTGATGATTCTGATGATTTGTGCCTGATCAAAGGTAGCAATGATTTCTTTTTCGGCAGCTTCAAAACGGATAAAATCTTCATTAAAAATTTCTAATGCTAACTGAATAACCTTTACCACATTTAAAGTGGTATTTTGTTGTGCAGGCATCGAGGCAAAATTTGAAAAAGCCGAGGCAACCGCACTCATCGTATCAATTTGCTGCACCATTGTTTCACAGAAATCTTTCATTTTTTTGAACGAATCGGGGTCTTCCGGATTGAATTTCCGTTGGAAACTTTGCACGGTTAATTTCATTGGCGTTAACGGATTTTTAATTTCGTGTGCCACTTGTTTAGCCATTTCGCGCCACGCCATTTCACGTTGGTTTTGTGCTAATTTTTCTGCCGATTCTTCTAACTTATCAACCATTTCATTATAAGAATTGATCAGTGTTTTTATTTCATCGGATACATTTTCTACCTTAATTTTTTCGTTTCTTTGGTTGATGTTCGTTTTTTGGATACGCTCGCTGATCAACTGAATGGTTTTGGTAATATAACTCGATAAAATATACGCCAATACCACCGCCACGAAAATGATAAAGATATAAACCTGTCCAAAAAGTATCACAAAACTGTTTACTTGTGTATCGTAAAAAGACGTTTCTTCGGCAACGGGCATACTTATGATGCCCAACGGTTTAAACTGGTTGTCTTTAATGTAATTATATGCCGACCGGTAAGTAACACCGTCAATAATCCGCAAATCTGTAAACCGTTTGGTACTTGTGGTTTCAATGATTTTTAAAATGGTGGGCGATATTACTTCGTTATCAATTTTATCTACAACAAAATTTCCTTTCGACGTAATTAAAAGATGTCCTTTTAAATCGTAAATATTAATTTGAATGTTGTGAATGATAGACAGTTCAAATATTTTGTCTTTAAAAATCAATGGAAGATTTTCTGTGGTTGCCGGATAATCCGTCGTTTGTAAAACGAAATTCACGTGTTCATTTACTGCATTTTCTTTGCGTAGCAAACGATCCTGATGGTAATTTCGGGCTTCTTTTTTAAACTGATAAATGATGACCACTGCAATTAAAACCGACGATATAATCGTAAGAAAAATCATTGATAAGAAAATTCTTACCTGTAATGATGAAGTTTTTATGCGAAATGGTTTTGCCATAAGTTATTTTGAATTTTGCTCGCGGATACGTTTGTAAAATTTGTATCCCATCATAAGCAACATCGAAAATACGATAATTCCTACAACTCCGAAAATCCAATTGAATGCATTTTTTAAAATAACCAAAAACACGACCGAAAAAAGAATAATTGTTGCCCCTTCGTTCCAAATTCTAAAAAAAGAGCCTTTTTTGTTTAATGTTCTGTTTTCGATTTGTTTCACAAATTGATGGCATTTTATATGATACAGCCAAAGTAACAGAACAAAAAGCAGTTTTACGTGCATCCAGGGCATTTGAAGCAGTGCAGGGTTTTCTATCAACATCCACACACCAAAAACAGTTGCTAAAACCGCAGCCGGAAAAGTAATGATAAACCACAGTCTGTTGGTCATTAATTGGTATTGGTCAGACAGAATTTTCTTTTCGGTCTCACTTTTTTCCTGTGCTTCGGCATAATACACAAAAAGCCGAACAATATAAAAAAGTCCGGCGAACCAACACACCACAAAAATGATATGTAATGCTTTTAAGTATAAATACATAAATATTATTTTTTAGACCAATCGTTAATCCAATTGCCTACCAATTCGCACCACGCATCATCGTCATTCAAACAAGGGATTGCCAGGAAATCTTCCCCTCCTTTTGCCTGAAAATCTTCTTTGGCACGCATGGCAATCTCCTCTAAAGTTTCTAAACAATCAGTAACGAACGCTGGAGTTACTACAGCAATTTTCTTAATTCCCTTTGCAGGCATATTATCAATTTCAACATCAGTGTAAGGCTCTAACCATTTATCACCTGCCAAACGTGATTGAAAAGTTTGGCAATATTTGTTTTCAGGAATTCCTAATTGTTCCACAACCAATCGGGTTGTTTCATAACAATGTGTGCGGTAACAAAACTCGGCTGCCGGGGTTCCCACTTCACAACACATTTCGTTTGTTACAAATTTCTTGTGCGATTTTGTTTTATCTGTTTTTCTCACATGGCGTTCAGGAATACCGTGATAAGAAAAAACTAATTTATCGTATTCAAAACCCTTAATATGTTTTTCTATTGAATTAGACAATACTTTAATAAAATCTGGTTTATTGTAAAATGCCGGAAAATTCATAATTTTCATATCAGGAAATTTCTTTTTTCTTATTTCATCAGCCAAGGCTTCAATTGTTAATGTTGATGCCATTGCATATTGCGGATATAAAGGAAAAAGCATCACCTCTGTTACCCCTTGGTCATATAAATCTTGAAGGCCTTTTTCAATAGTCATGCTTCCATAACGCATAGCAAGCCCAACGGGAACATTTACTAAAGGCTGTACTTTTTTATGCATTCGTTCTGAAAGAACAATTAAAGGAGAGCCTTCTTTCCACCAAATTTTTTGATAAGCATGTGCCGATTCTTCCGGACGTTTTCTTAGAATAATTCCGCGAACCAAAAAAGCACGCAACAAATACGGAACATCAATTACGTATTTATCCATTAAAAATTCGTCTAAATACGGCTTAACCGCTTCGGGTGTTGGCGCATCGGGTGATCCTAAATTTACTAATAAAACTCCTTTCATTTTTAATCTTTTTGCAAAGGTACTCGCTCTTTTGTATAAATATGGATTGTTATGTGATATTTAAATTTATTTAAGTATTTAATGAATACAATAAATTCTTCATTTTACAAAGATAAAGTTTTTGGTTTAGAGATAATAGCTTTCAACGATAAGCAATTTATTATTGGCAAGTTTGTGAGTAAAAAAACGGGATTGATTTTAATAGAATGATTATATTTGAGTTTAACAATTATAAAAATGAATAAAGTTTTGAAAATCATCGGAATCATTATTGGATTAATTGTCATTGTAATTGGAGTTCTATTTTTTATCGCTAACAAAAAAATACAAAAAATCAATATAGCTCAACAAAACGCTGACTTTATTATTCAAAATCTTGACAAATCGGACGTCATTAATGAATTTCCTGACAATAACTTTCCCAACAAATCTCAAATTAAGAATTTTGTTGAAGGAATTTCACAAAATTGTGATTGGAAAAACAAAGATGGAAAATTCGTTGATTTCTTTACTATGAAAAACATTGGAGGAATTGATAAAACAGCGTACATCTATGAATATTATCTAAAATGTGATAGCTTAAGATTTATTTTGACTTACGACATGGATAAAGAAACACCTGAACTTTCAAGACTTGATATACAACCTCTTGAAGAACCAAATGATATGATATTATTTCCTGAAAAGCAATTAAAAAACAGATAATAAAAACTATATTTTTAAACAAATAGATTTCAAATTATTATATAAAAAACAGTCTTATGAGAAATGTTTGTCTTGTTGTGATTTTGGTTTTTATTATCAACTCTTGTAGTCGGCAGGAAATTGATGTAAATCATGAAAATATTCAGATTAATATTCCCGGTGAACCAAGACCTTGGCTAAAACACAATAACAAATATTATTGCTATTTTGAAGTTCCTAACGAATTATCTTTTCCAGGTAACCTCAACTTTTATATTCTTGATAAAAAAGGAAAAACAACAGCTCAAATTGCCGTTCCTAAAGAACTTCAAACTTTTTATATTGATTTATATGTAAAGAATGACACTGTTTTTACAACAGAATATAATAATCAGGAAACCTATTTTCTTGATGAAACAAACAAAAAATGGTGCAAAACAAAAAAAGGAATTGATTTATATTATGAAGACGATGATTATTCCGTTTATTCTCTTGATTTTGGAGAATGGGGAGGTGTAACTTGGTTTAAAGACAAAAAAACGAAGCTACAATTTGAAATCGGAGCAACTACACCAATTGTAAATAAATTTAACGGAGCTTATTATTTAACAGAAGAAAATGCTATTTTAAAAATTAAGAATCCTGCAGATTTAGACACGAGTAAAGATCCTTATGATTATAAGAAAGTAGTTCTTGATGAAAATTATTTCAGGGAGGGAAATTTTTCAATAAATGGAGCAGAAGTTTTATATTTGAAAAAAGACAATGAGTATTTAAGTCCTCAACAAGAATTTCAATTTGTCACATCATTTGTCCTAAACAACAAACTTTATCATTTATACAAAGACAGCCTTTCTACTCAAATAGGAACATTAATAAACAATAAATTAGTTCCAATTTATACATTCAGATCAAAAACAATCCCTTATACTTTTTATTATGACACAAGAAACCGCATTCAAAATAACACGTTTCAAAGTGTGCAATTTTTTACAGAAGATAAAAATGTCTATGGAATTATTGAGATTAACAAAAAGGGATTGGATGTGACCACTTTTAAAAATAAGTAAAATTAATTATAAATTTAACCATCTTAAATTATCATGAAAAACATCACATTAATGGTTTTTCTTTTATTTAGCTCAATAGGTATTGCCCAAAAAGCAATTATTAAACAAGAAAAAAAACAGAGTTTAATTAAATCAATTCCTTTTCCTTTTTCATTGATTGGAAAAGATTGTGAGTCTTATATTGTAACAACTAACAATGGTAGAATTGAACGATATAATTCAGAATGTAAATTTTTACTTAATCCTGAAAATATGGGTAGCACAAAAGTGACTGTTACCAATAAATCTGGAAAAATAATTTCAGAAGAATCCTACAACGTTAAAGATATTGAGTTTTTTATAGATGTTAATTTGGCGAAAAAACACATCAAAAATCCTGAAATATTTCTAAATCATTCAAGACTTCAATTATATTCGCCTGATTTGGAATGTTTAAATTTTGAATGGAATTGTGAGTTTGAGCTTATTCATATCAAAGAAAATAAAAAAAGCTATCATTCGATGGTTTCAAAAAACGGAAACCTTTCAATGCTTAAAGAACAACTTTCTGCTTTGAATAAAGATGATATTCTTATTTTTCACAACATAGAAATCTTTATTGATAAGAGTAAATTTCAAGCCCCAGATATTGTATTAACCGTTATGTAATTTACAATCTTACAAATTAATTATAATCTGCACTTAACGACAATAAATATTTCTTTGGCGTGGTTCCAAATTTCTTTTTAAACGCCGCAATGAAATGACTGGCGGTGCTATAACCAATTTTACTTCCCACTTCGTTTACGTTGTACGTACCGCTGTCTAACAATTTTCGGGCATATTCCATTTTATAATCAAACAAAAAACCGTAAACCGTGTCGCCATATACCTGTTTAAAACCTTGTTTCAGTTTTTTAATGTTGATTCCTACCTCATCTGCCAATTCTTGCAACGTAGGCGGTTCTGCCATATTTTTCAGCAAGATATCCTTGGCCTGCTTAATTTTTATGGTGTCTTCTTCATCGGCTTTAAACGGACAGCTTTCGTCGTTTGTTCCTTCAGATTTATTAAATAAAAGACTCAACAATTCATACACTTTCGCTTTGTAGTACAATTTTTTAACAGACGTATGCAGGTTAAAATTCATAATTTGATATAAAACAACCGACATAGACGGCGTGATATTGCCTTGTTCATAATGTTTCCGGTCGATCGCATCTTTATTTAAAAAAGGAATAAATTCGGCCTCGGTAGAAAACAAACTATGAAATTTTTTAATGGAAATGATAATTGAAACAATCCACGAATTTGGTTGTAATTCTAAATGAATAGGCAAGCTGCGTTGAGGATTGTATAAGGTTAAACAACTTTCTTCATTTACCGGCATATTGTACGTGCCGTTGTTAAACTGAAAGTTTCCCATACCTTTTAAAACAAAATGAAATTGCATGACATTGTTACCTGTTTCTTTTGTAACTGATTGAATTTCATTAGATTCGTTCTTTAATCGCAAGCAAATAAAATCGTCTTCTAAAATCACATCTTCATGAGTTCCCATAGCGTTATTTTATAAAATGATAGATAAATTATATCGGTTGTAATCTATTTAGAATTATTCTAAATTTTACCTCCGCCGTTAATCAAAAACATAGCAAATATAAGGTTTTATAGCAAATATCTCTTAAAAATATCGCAAAAAAACTTTAGAGGTATATTTAGTCCTTACAGCGTTATTTTAATCAAACAATTGAAACTAAATTTGTACTGCTTTATTATACGAAGTAAAGAATGAAGAACTACAACAATACAAAAGCATCGCATTTTTATGTGGTTGGTTTAAATTACAAAAAAGCCGATGCCGAAATGCGAGGTAAATTTAGTTTAACCGACGAAGCAAAATCTAATTTGTTAGAAGATGCTTTGTTAGAAGGTATTCCTTCGATAATGGCTATTTCTACCTGTAACAGAACGGAGCTTTATGGTTTTGCCGAACATCCTTTCCAGTTAATTTCTTTATTGTGCAAACACAGTAACGGAACCGTTGATGATTTTCAGCGTGTTGCTTACGTACACAAAAACAATGAAGCTGTGGCACATTTGTTTAAGGTGGGGACAGGAATGGACAGTCAGATTTTAGGTGATTTCGAAATCATCAGCCAGGTTAAAAACGGCTTTATTACTGCACGCCAAAAAGGTTTAACCAACAATTATTTTGAACGTTTGGTGAATTCGGTTATTCAGGCAAGTAAGCGCATTAAAAATGAAACCGAAATAAGTACAGGTGCCACATCGGTATCGTTCGCATCGGTCCATTACATTTTAAACAATGTTGAAAACATTAACGAAAAAAACATCCTGCTTTTCGGAACCGGAAAAATTGGTCGGAATACTTGTGAAAATTTAGTAAAACACACTAAGAACAACCAAATCACTTTAATAAACCGTACCAAAGACAAAGCACAGAAAATAGCCGGAAAATTTAATTTAATCGTTAAAGATTATGCCGATTTACAAGCCGAAATTCAAAATACAGATGTGTTGATTGTGGCAACCGGTGCTCAAAACCCTACCATTGATAAAGAATTACTAAACCTTAAAAAACCGTTGCTGATTTTAGATTTATCAATCCCAAAAAACGTAAATGCCAACGTATTGGAACTACCCGAGGTACAACTGATTCATTTAGATACCCTTTCGCAAATGACTGATGACACCTTAGAAAAACGCAAACAGTACGTACCGCAGGCAATGGCTATTATCGAAGAAATTAAAGCGGAATTCATTACGTGGACACAAGCCCGAAAGTTTGCTCCGACGATCAACGCGTTAAAAGCCAAATTAGAGGAAATCAAACAAAACGAGCTGAATTACCAAAAAAAGAAAATAGAAAACTTTGATCAGGATCAGGCAGAAATCATCACAAACCGTATCATTCAAAAGATAACTACTCACTTTGCCAATCATTTAAAAAACGAAGAAACCGAAGTAGATGAAAGTATTGAATTGATAGAAAAAGTTTTCCAGTTAGCAACCTTACAAAATGAGTAAAACAATAAAAATAGGCACGCGCGACAGTGAATTAGCGTTATGGCAAGCCAATACCGTATCGAAAAAACTAAACGATTTAGGTTACAAAACAGAAATTATTCCGGTAAAATCTGATGGTGATATTATTTTAGACAAACCTTTATACGAATTAGGAATTACAGGAATTTTTACCAAAACCCTTGATATTGCCATGATTTCGGGTAAGGTAGATATTGCCGTTCATTCTATGAAAGATGTTCCTACGGCGTTGCCACAAGGAATTGTACAGGGAGCCGTTTTACAACGTGCCAATGTTTTGGATCTTTTAGTTCATAAAGGCGATACCGATTTTTTAAATTCCAACGGAATCATTGCCACCGGATCACTTCGCAGAAAAGCCCAATGGCTCAACAAATATCCCACACACAAAGTAGAAGATTTGCGTGGTAACGTAAATACCCGTATGCAGAAATTAAAAGATAACGATTGGAACGGAGCTATTTTTGCCGCTGCCGGATTGGAACGTATCAACTTAAAGCCTTCCGAATTTATCAATTTAGACTGGATGATTCCTGCGCCGGCACAAGGAGCTATGTTGGTGGTTGCGATGGAAAATGACAATTTTGTATTAGATGCCGTTGCACAGTTAAATGATATCGAATCTGAAATCACAACCCATATTGAACGCCAGTTTTTACGTACGTTAGAAGGTGGATGTACCGCACCCATTGGAGCCATTGCAAAATATAACGAGCACGATGACACGTTGCACTTTAAAGGTGTGTTACTTTCCATTGACGGGAAACAAAAATTTAGCATCGAAAAAGATGTTCCTATTGAAGAATGGAAAAAATTAGGGTTCTATGCCGCTAAAGAAATTTTGGAAAACGGTGGCGAAGCGTTAATGAAAGAATTAAGAGAGCAATTGAAGAAGTAATCTCATCAGGCAAGTCTTAAAACCTCGTCACTTCGAGAGAAGTCGATAAGTTTTTAAATAATATCTCGACTACGCTCGACCTGACGAGAAGGATAGATGAATATGAAAAAAGAAACCTGCATATTATCGACAAAAAAGCTCAGAAGCAATCAGAAAAGTTTTTTGCTGAATGCTGGTTTTTCTGTGATTGAAGCAGATTTTATCAAAATTTCATTACTTCCTCTTCAATTAAAAAACCTTCCTGATTTGTTGTTGTTTACTTCTCAAAATGCGGTGGAAAGCGTATTGAACAACGAAAAAGCAAACGATTTAAAGAATATTCCTGCAATTTGTGTAGGATCCAAAACAAGAAAGCTTTTAGAAGAAAACGATTTTAAAGTTTTAGAATCGGAAGAATATGCACAGCAATTGGCACCGACTATTCAGGAAAAATACTCTAAAGAACACATCGCTTTTTTTGCCGGAAATATCAGAAGAAATACGCTGCCCGAAGCAATGCAGGAAAAAGACATTTCTTTTGATGAATATTTAGTCTATCAAAACGATGAATCATCAGTAAAAATTGAAGCAAAAACCGATGGAATTCTGTTTTATAGTCCGTCGGGTATTAAAAGTTATTTAAAACAAAATACAATTACCCATCAAATGTGTTTTTGTATCGGAACCACTACCGCCGATGCGTTGAAGGGCATTACAGAAAATATTGTAATTGCAAATGAGCAAACCGTAGAAAACGTAATCATTCAATGTATCAATTATTATAAATAGTTTTTAGCAGTTAGCTTTTAGCTTTTAGCAAAAAACGAAAAACTAAAAAAATGATAAAAAACGATTTATTTTTAAGAGCTTTAAAAGGAGAAACGGTTGAAAGACCACCGGTTTGGATGATGCGTCAGGCAGGACGTTATTTACCGGAATTTAGAGCATTGCGCGACAAATATGATTTCTTTACACGTTGCCGAATGCCCGAAATTGCTGCCGAAATTACGGTACAACCTATTCGTATTGTGAAACCCGATGCAGCGATTTTATTTTCAGATATTCTGGTTGTTCCTCAAGCAATGAACATTGAAGTAGAAATGAAAGAAAATGTGGGACCTTGGTTACCAAATCCAATTCGTTCGGCTGCTGATGTTGAGCAAGTAATTGTTCCAAACATTGAAGAAACATTGGGTTATGTGATCGATGCTGTTAAAGTAACCAAAGAAATGCTGAACGATGAAGTTCCTCTGATTGGTTTTGCCGGTTCGCCGTGGACGATTTTCTGCTATGCCGTAGAAGGAAAAGGTTCAAAAAGTTTTGACAAAGCCAAAGGGTTCTGTTTTTCACAGCCCGCAGCAGCACACGCATTATTGCAAAAAATTACCGATACCACCATTTTATATTTAAAAGAAAAAGTAAAAGCAGGCGTAAATGCCGTTCAAATTTTTGATTCGTGGGGAGGAATGCTTTCTCCAGTAGATTATCAGGAATTTTCGTGGAAATACATTAATCAGATTGTGGAAGCATTGGCTGATGAAACCGAAGTAATCGTTTTCGGAAAAGGATGTTGGTTTGCTTTAAACGATATGGCAAAATCAAGAGCGTCAGCCTTAGGTGTCGATTGGACGTGTTCGCCAAGAAACGCTCGTTATCTGTCTGGCGGGAATATTACCTTACAGGGAAATTTTGATCCATCGAGATTGCTTTCGCCGATTCCTACCATTAAAAAAATGGTTCACGAAATGATTGATGAATTTGGAAAAGACAAATATATTGTGAATTTAGGTCATGGTATTTTACCACACATTCCGGTAGATCACGCCAAAGCGTTTGTAGAGGCGGTTAAAGAATACCCTTCAAGATAATCAAGGCTAATAAATTTTGGCGATTGTGAGGTAATAAAATAACTTTGAGTTTTAATACAAACTCGTCAGTTCGAGTAGCGAAGTGAAACGGAGTGTATCGGGAACTTCTCGATACGATTTTTTACCAAAAATCTACTCGAAGTAACGTAAGTCAATAGATAACAATACGAAGAAACATGCTTACAAGTAAAAAAGACGAAACAGAACAACGCTTAAATTCCATTTTGCAAAAACTTTCGGGAATTACATTTGTTCCTGAAAATTGGAACGAAGCCGTATTTTGGACAACTTTAGAAGAAACCGGTTTATCTAAAAGCGATGTTCTGGAAAAGGAAGAAAATTTGTTTTTTACGCAATTGATAGATTTGCAATTTCCATGGGAACACATGGAGAAACTGGCGGATATTTTGGTCAGTTTCGAGGCAAAACAGCCCAATCAATTGCTAAAAGAACGTGCCAAGCATTTGTATCAGTTCATACAAAACGAAAGTAAAATGTTCTCGTTTGAGATTATGAATAAGATCGGGAAATTGTAATGATAAAAGCTCAGAATAAATATAACTTCCCCATATTATTAGTCAATTTATTTTGGCTAATATTTGCTGTTGTATTTGTTCTATCCAGAAAACCAGGTAACTTATGTGGTGAAGTTTTTGTTGATATAGTTCTGATTATTTCGGCTCTTTTATTAACACCTTTTTGTTTAATTATTGTTGCAATTACAAACAAAATAACAAAACATAGATACAATACCGATTTTGAGTTTATTGCAATTCCGTATATAATACTTGGATTTTTATTTGGAGCTTTTTTATTGTATATATCTTTAACTTAATTCAAAATCTAACACAACAAATGAAAGATAAATTCTATAGTTACATACAACAGTTACAAGACACCATAACTTCTAAATTAGAAGAAGTTGACGGAGTTGCAAAATTCCGTGAAGATTTATGGGAACGTCCCGAAGGCGGTGGAGGAAGGACACGTGTGATTGAAAACGGAGCGGTTTTTGAAAAAGGCGGGGTTAATATTTCGGCGGTTCACGGAGCGTTGCCCGAAACGATGCAAAAAGCGTTTAATGTAGGCGATGTAGATTTCTTTGCCTGCGGATTAAGTTTGGTAATCCATCCAAAAAACCCGATGGTACCAACGGTTCATGCCAATTGGCGGTATTTTGAAATGTACGATAAGAACAACGGCTCCTCCCCTTTGGGGAGGTCGGGTGGGGATAGTTCGTGGTTTGGAGGCGGACAGGATTTAACGCCTTATTATCTGTTTGAAGAAGACGCACGACATTTTCATCAGGTTTGTAAAACGGCTTGCGACAAGCACCATCCCGAGTTTTATCCAAAATATAAAAAAGTGTGCGACGAATATTTCTGGAACGCACACCGCAACGAAGCTCGCGGGATCGGCGGTTTATTCTTTGACCATTTGGTTGAAACCGATGAAAGGTCAATGGAAAATTGGTACGATTTTGTAACCGAAATCGGAAACAGCTTTTTAGAAAGTTACGTACCAATTGTAGAACGTAGAAAAGATTTACCTTATACCGAAGCTAACAGAACCTGGCAGGAAATCCGTCGGGGTCGTTATGTAGAATTTAATCTGGTTCATGATAAAGGAACTATTTTCGGTTTAAAAACCAACGGTCGGATTGAATCGATTTTGATGAGTCTGCCACCACACGTGCAATGGGTTTACGACCACAAACCTGCACCAAATTCAGAAGAAGATAAATTGGTTAAAGTGTTGCAAAAACCTATAAATTGGCTTTAAGCTGTTAGCCTTTAGCAATTAGCTTTTTGAATATGAGAGATTATAAAAAATATATCGTTTGGCAGAAATCACATCATTTGGTTTTGGACATTTACAAGGTTACGAAACTATTTCCTAAAGAAGAATTATTTGGTTTAACAAGTCAAATGAGAAGGTCTTCTTCTTCAATTCCCACAAATATTGCAGAAGGAGCGGGAAGAAACGGCGATAAAGACTTTTGCAGGTTTTTATATATTGCTTTTGGTTCAGCTAATGAAATAGAATATCAAATAATTTTATCTAAAGATTTAGATTATATCAATAACGAGGCAGCATCTGCCTTGATTTCTAAAATAGAAGAAGTAAAAAAGATGCTCAATAAACTAATATCAACGCTCGAAAGCTAAAAGCCAATTGCTGATAGCTAAAAGCTAATCGCTAAACTATGTTCCCATTACACAGAGGCAGAAGATTAAGACAAAACGAATCCATCAGAAGTTTGGTTCGTGAAACAAGTTTAAGTCCGGCAGATTTTATGTTCCCAATGTTTGTCTGCGAGGGAGAAAACCAGCAAATCGAAATTCCGTCCATGCCCGGAATCTATCGTTATTCGATTGATTTATTGGTTAAAGAAATTAAAGAGCTGTTTACTTTAGGCATTCGTGCAGTGAATATTTACGTAAAAGTCATCGACGATTTAAAAGACAACACCGGCAAAGAAGCCTGGAATAAAAAAGGATTAATGCAACGTGCCATTCGTGCCATTAAAACCGCTTGTCCCGAAATGATTGTAATGCCCGATGTAGCTTTAGATCCGTATTCGATATACGGTCACGACGGCATCATTAAAAACGGAGAAGTTGAAAACGATTCCACCGTAGATGCTTTGGTAAAAATGGCGGTTTCGCACGCCCAAGCCGGAGCTGATTTTGTTGCACCAAGCGATATGATGGACGGTCGCGTATTGCGTTTGCGTGAAGGATTGGACGCAGCAGGATTTCAAAATGTTGGGATCATGAGTTATTCGGCGAAATATGCTTCGGCTTTTTACGGACCTTTCCGCGATGCATTGGATTCCGCTCCAAAGGAAACCGGAGAAGTGGTCCCAAAAGATAAAAAAACGTATCAAATGGATTATGCCAACCGTATCGAAGCCATTAAAGAAGCGGTTTGGGATGCCGAAGAAGGTGCCGATATGGTGATGGTAAAACCCGGAACAGCTTATTTGGATATTGTCCGCGAAGTAAAAGACAATGTTGATGTGCCGGTTTGTGTGTATCACGTTTCAGGCGAATACGCAATGATTAAAGCCGCTGCCGAAAAAGGCTGGCTCGACCACGACCAGATTATGATGGAACAACTAATGTGTATTAAACGTGCCGGCGCCAGTTTGATTTCAACCTATTTTGCAAAAGAAGCGGCGATACTTTTAAATAAACTTGATTAAAAATTGAACGTAAAATATCATAAACTATCTGAACAATTCAGGTAGTTTTTTTATTTTTGTTGACTATGAAAAATGATACACGGCCTATAGGTCTATTTGATTCAGGAATTGGTGGAACAACTATTTGGCACGCCATTCACAAACTATTGCCTTATGAAAATACGATTTTTTTGGGGGATAGTATTAATGCTCCGTATGGGCAAAGATCAAAAGAAGAAATAATTCATTTATCAAAAAAAAATACAGAATGGCTTTTACAACAAAATGCCAAAATTATTATTGTTGCTTGTAATACCGCCACTACCAACGCTGTTTCAGAATTGCGGAACACCTACAACATTCCCATTATAGGAATTGAGCCCGCTATTAAACCGGCGGCATTAAATACTAAAACGGGTAAAGTTGGCGTTCTGGCAACACAAGGTACCTTGAAAAGTAAGAAATATACCGAAGCGCAAACACTTTATCCTAATGTTGAATTTATCAATCAAATTGGTTATGGTATTGTGCAACTAATTGAAAACGGTGATTTATATTCCGCTGAATTAGAAGGTCTTTTAAAATCATATCTTACCCCAATGATTGAACAAAATATCGACCATTTGGTGTTGGGCTGTACACACTACCCTTACCTGTTACCGGTTTTAAAGAAATTTCTGCCTTCTACCCTTAAAGTAATAGATTCCAGCGAAGCTGTTGCCAAACGCACCTTGAAAATTTTAGACGAAAACAATTTGCTTAAAACTGATAAGCTGCCGGGTTACTCAAAATTTTATACCAATAAAGATGTTGGGATTTTACAGAGTTTTATCAACGGTTCCGGTATTGCCGAAAAATTAGATTTTTGACATCTATAGTTATTTCTTTGTCAGTTTAATTTCTAATGTACCATCTCCATTTACCTTATCAAAGGTAATTATAGAAGTTTCGACATCAAAAACACTTAATTTCAGTGCTTCTTTCTTTGTAACTTCTTTACCTTCTATCAATACCCTTTTTATTTTAGGATTATTGATGCTGTTTTTAAAATCCTGTTCCAATTTATTAATAAAATCAGAATCTATATTCTCATTATTTTTCTTTTCTTCGAGCTCTTTTAAAGCTTGTTGTTTTTTGGCTTCCGCTTCTAATCGGGCTTTTTCTTCTGCTTCCTTTTTAGCTTTGGCTTCCGCTTCTAATCGAGCTTTCTCCTCTGCATCCTTTTTAGCTTTGGCTTCCGCTTCTAATCGGGCTTTCTCCTCTGCATCCTTTTTAGCTTTGGCTTCCGCTTCTAAACGAGCTTT
>Ga0164243_10001462_pt1 | contig 39977 bp, 32 predicted proteins | sample OricompcompostOP_FD_108781 | JGI IMG/M metagenome (GOLD analysis project Ga0164243, IMG submission 108781) | Organic Plus compost microbial communities from Emeryville, California, USA - Original compost - Organic plus compost (OP) | ecosystem: Engineered > Solid waste > Mixed feedstock >... | reverse complement strand
GACGTGATGGGTGCGCACCAGCGCGCCGCTCGCGTCGAGGTTGTAGAAGCCGATTCCCAGGCGGTGGGGGCGGATGGTCGGATAGTCGGCGGGCGCGGTCTGCGTCACGGCGAACCGGGAGATCGTGCCGTCGGAGGCCTCGGCGATCACCGGAGACAGGGTGTTGACGCCCGCGGTCTCCAGCCACTTCTTCGACCAGGTCGACAGGTCACGACCGCTCGTGCGCTCGAGCTCGACGAGGAGGTCGCTGAGCTCGGTGTTGCCCCACGAGTGCTTCCGGAAGTACTCGGAGACGCCGGCGAAGAACGCCTCGATGCCGACCCAGGCGGCCAGCTGCTTGAGCACCGAGCCGCCCTTGGCGTAGGTGATCCCGTCGAAGTTGACCTGCACGTCGTCGAGGTCGTTGATCTCGGCGACGATCGGGTGCGTGGACGGCAGCTGGTCCTGGCGGTATGCCCAGGTCTTCTCCATCGCGTTGAACGTGGTCCAGGCCTCGGTCCACTCGGTGGCCTCGGCCGTCGCGATGGTCGAGGCCCACTCCGCGAACGACTCGTTGAGCCAGAGGTCGTTCCACCACTTCATCGTGACGAGGTCGCCGAACCACATGTGGGCGAGCTCGTGCAGGATCGTGACGACGCGACGCTCCTTGACCGCGTCGGTGACCTTGCTGCGGAAGACGTAGGTCTCGGTGAAGGTCACCGCGCCGGCGTTCTCCATCGCGCCGGCGTTGAACTCCGGGACGAAGAGCTGGTCGTACTTGGCGAAGGGATAGGGGACGCCGAACCTCTCCTCGTAGTAGGCGAAGCCTTCACGGGTCTTGTCGAAGATGTAGTCCGCGTCGAGGTGCTCCCACAGGCTCTTGCGTCCGTAGACGCCGAGCGGGATGACACGCCCCGAGGCGCTGGTGAGCTCGGAGAACGTGGCCTCGTAGGGGCCGGCGATGATCGCGGTGATGTACGAGGAGATCCGCGGGGTGGGCTCGAAGCCCCACGTCGCGACGCCGGCCGCGCCCGAGGTCGCGTCGTGCAGGATCGGCTCGGGCGTGGGCGAGTTGGAGACGACCTTCCATGTCGCGGGCGCGGTGATGGTGAACTGGAAGGTGGCCTTGAGATCGGGCTGCTCGAACACCGCGAAGACGCGGCGCGAGTCGGGCACCTCGAACTGTGAGTACAGGTAGACCTCGCCGTCGACCGGGTCGACGAACCGGTGGAGGCCTTCGCCGGTGTTGGTGTAGAGGCAGTCCGCGTCGACCACCAGCACGTTCTCCTCGGCGAGTCCTTCGAGGACGATCCGGGAGTCGGCGAAGGCGGAGACGGGGTCGATCGGCTCGCCGTTGAGCGTGATCTCCCTGACCTCGCGCGCGATGAGGTCGATGAAGGTGGTTGCTCCGGGCGTGGCGGTGAAGCGCACGACGCTCCGGGATCCGAAGACCTCGTCGCCCTTCGTCAGGTCGAGTGCGATCTCGTACGACTGGGTGTCGACGATCGCGCGGCGCTCCTGCGCCTCGGTTCGGGTGAGGTTCTCTCCAGGCACTACTCGATCTCCCAGGGGTCAGGGGGCTCGCCGCGGACATGCGCTGCTGGCGCCGACGGCAACCCTGACAGCCTACGCCAGGCGTGCGCGCGTGCCGCCTTCGGCTGAAAGAAAGGTGTGAGTGCGACGATGGAGGGGTGACCACCGAAGCAAGCAGCCCCTCGTCCGTGCACGTGCCCTTCGCCTCCGAGCCCGCTCGCTCGGGGCCGCCGTACGTCGAGGTTCCCGTCGCCTACGACGGGATCCTGCTCGCGGGCTTCGGCGGACCGGAAGGCCAGGACGACGTGATCCCGTTCCTCCGGAACGTGACGCGGGGACGGGGGATCCCGGACGAGCGGCTGGAGGAGGTCGCCCACCACTACCGTCATTTCGGCGGCGTCAGCCCCATCAACGCGCAGAACCGCGCCCTCAAGTCGGCTCTGCAGGCGGAGCTGTCCCGCCGGGGGATCGACCTCCCGGTCTACTGGGGCAACCGCAACTGGGCTCCTTATCTTTCGGACGCGGTGACCGAGGCGGCCGGGAACGGCGACACCACCCTGCTCGCCTTCGCGACCAGCGCCTACAGCTCGTTCTCGAGCTGCCGACAGTACCGGGAGGACTTCGCACGCGTCCTTGACGACACCGGGCTGGGCGGCACGGTCACGATCGACAAGATCAGGCCCTTCTACGACCATCCCGGGTTCGTCGACGCCTTCGTGACGGGCGTGCGGGACGCCATCGCAGGCTTCCTGGCCGAAGGCATGGCCGCCGACGCGGTGCAGATCCTCTTCTCCACGCACAGCGTCCCCGTCGACGACGCGCTCCGCTCGGGGCCGCGTGACGTGGACTGGGGACCGGGCGGGGCGTACGCGGCGCAGCACGAGGCCGTGGCCGCGTGGGTGATGAGCCGGGTCGCGGAGATCCTGCCGGCCGCGTCCGACGTGGCGTGGGAGCTCGTCTACCAGTCGCGGTCCGGCCCGGCGTCGCAGCCGTGGCTGGAGCCCGACGTGTGCGACGTGATCGGCGAGCTGCCGACACGGGGGCGCGCGGCCGTCGCGGTGGTCCCGCTCGGCTTCGTGAGCGATCACATGGAGGTGCTGTGGGATCTCGACACCGAGGCGAAGGAGGCGGCCGAAGAGGCCGGTCTCGCTTTCGCCCGGACACCCACTCCCGGCGTCTCCGAGGCGTTCGTCTCCGGGATCGTCGACCTTGTCGAAGAACGCCTCAACGGCGTGCCGGCTGCGGATCGGCCGCACGTCACGGCGCTCGGACCGGCCTTCGACATCTGCCGCCCCGGCTGCTGCGAGAACATCCGCGCGGGCTTCAAGCCCGCGGCCGCGGGGATCGCCCCCTGACCCGGATCCTAGGATGGGGCGTATGCGCATCCACATCGCCACGGACCACGCCGGGCTCGAGTTCTCCACCCAGCTCCAGCACCACCTCGCCGAGGCGGGGCACGAGGTGATCGATCACGGACCCGTCGAATACGATCCGCAGGACGACTATCCGGCGTTCTGCATCCGCGCCGCCCAGGCGACCATCGCGGACCAGCGCGCCGGGATCGATGCGCTCGGAGTGGTCTTCGGCGGATCGGGCAACGGAGAGCAGATCGCGGCCAACAAGGTCGAGGGCATCCGTGCCGCGCTCGTGTGGAGCATCGCGACCGCCGAGCTCGCGCGTGAGCACAACGACGCCAACGTCATCGCGATCGGCGCCCGACAGCACACCTTCGACGAGGTGGCGACGTTCATCGATCGCTTCATCGCCACGCCGTTCAGCGGCGACGAGCGCCACGTGCGGCGGATCGGCCAGATCGCGGACTTCGAGCGGGACGGCTCGTTGCTCCCGGACCCGCGCGCCTGATGCCCGAGGGACACTCCGTCCACCGGATCGCACGGCAGTTCGCCCGGAACTTCGTCGGTCGGCAGGTCGCCGCGTCCAGCCCGCAGGGGAGGTTCGCCGAGGGAGCGGCCCTGCTCGACGGACGCACGATCGCGCAGGCGAAGGCGGTGGGCAAGCAGATGTTCCTGGAAGCCGAAGGCGACCTGTGGCTGCGCGTCCATCTCGGTCTCTACGGCGCATGGGACTTCGCCGGCGAGATCCTCGTGGACCCGACGATCGCCGCGGCCAACGGGCGGATGGGACAGACCAACCAGCGTGGCACCGATCTCGACGCCGCGCTCTCTGGCGCCCCGGTCTTCGACAGCGCCGGGGAGAACTCGCTCTCCTCGATCGGCGCGCCGAGGAAGACGCGGGTGCATGTGCGGATGTCCGAGCAGACGACCGGCCTCGCCGACGAGGACGCCTGGCCTCCGCCGGTCGTCGGCCAGGTCCGTCTGCGCCTGCTGACGGATTCGACCTGCGCGGATCTGCGCGGACCGACCGCGTGCGTGCTGCAGACGCCGGACGAGATGCTCGCGACGATCGCGAAGCTCGGTCCCGACCCGCTCGTCGGGGATCCGGCGGAGGGAGAGGAGCGCTTCGCACGGGCGGTGCGCCGCAAGCCCACCCCGATCGCCCTGCTCCTCATGGACCAGTCGGTGGTGAGCGGCATCGGCAACGTCTACCGTGCGGAGATGCTCTTCCGCGCCCGGCTCAACCCGCACACGCCGGGACGCGACGTCCCCGAGGACGTCGTCCGCGAACTGTGGCGGGACTGGGCGCGTCTGCTGGCGATCGGCGTCGAGACCGGGCAGATGATGACGATGGACGGCCTCTCGCCCGAGCAGTACCGCGCGGCCATGGCGCACCGCGACGACCGGCACTGGGTGTACCACCGGGCGGGCCTGCCCTGCCGGGTCTGCGGCACCGAGATCGCACTTGAGGAGATCGGAGCACGCAAGCTCTACTGGTGTCCTTCCTGCCAGGCCTGAGCGGGGTCTGATCAGCGGGGACACGGGCCGAGGCGGGGGACGACCCCTGCACGACCGGCAGCTCTAGGCTGGTCGCATGCGTCAGCACCCGAGCTTCGCCATGACCGACGTCGCCGAGCTGCGTCGGGTGATCGCCGGCAATCCCTGGGCCACGCTCGTCGGGCGGGACGGCGAGGGGCTGACGGCCTCGCACTACGCCGTGCTGCTGGACCCCGATCGCGACGACCTCACGGTCGTCGGGCACGTCGGCCGTCCCGACGACCACGTGCTCGGCCTCGGCGAGGGGGAGCTGCTCGTGGTGTTCCAGGGGCCGCACGGCTACATATCGCCGGGATGGTACGGCGACGTCGCCGCCGTCCCGACCTGGAACTACGTCGCCGTCCACCTGGCCGGCATTCCGGAGATCCTCTCCTCCGAGGAGAACCTGCGGATCCTCGAACACCTCGTCGACCACTTCGAGGAGGGGCGTCCACAGCCACGGGGGATGTGGACGCCCCCGAACGACGAGGTCTTCATTCGTCGTCTGGCGGCCGGGACGGTCGGATTCCGTCTGACGCCGACACGCGTGACGGCCAAGCGGAAGCTCAGCCAGAACAGGCCGGACGAGGTGGTCGAGAACGTCATCCTCCAGCTGTCAGAGGACGGCTCCTCTCCGAACCCCGCGCTCGCCGCCGAGATGCGACGTGCCTACGACGCGCGTGTCGCCGCCCGGGACGTCGCGACAACGGGCCGCGGGGACGGAGCACGGTCGTGAGCGCGATCGCGGCGCTGCGGGCCGTGCGGATCGCGACGCCCGACCGTCGTCTGCTCGCGACCGACGACCCGGTGGACGTGCTGATCGAGGACGGGCGGATCGCCGACATCGCGCCCTCCGGCGTGCTGCCGCTGACCGGCGCGGTGATCGACGGCGACGGCTCGTGGCTCCTCCCCGGGCTCTGGGACCACCATGTCCACACCGTCCAGTGGGCGCTGGCCTCGCAGCGCGTGTCGCTGGAGGAAGCCTCGTCGGCGGCCGAGGCCGCGCGGCGGATGGGGGAGGCGCCGGTCCTCGGGGACGGACGTCGCGTGGGCACCGGCTACCGCGCCGTGCGCTGGGCGGACGAGCCGTCTCTCGACCTGCTCGACCGCGCCACCGGCGAGACGCCGACCTACCTCATCAACGCGGACGTGCACAGCGTCTGGCTGAACTCCGCAGCCTTCCGTCGTGAGGGGATCGCCGCTCCGGGCGACGGCGTCCTCCGGGAGGAGGCCGCGTTCGAGATCTCGCGCCGGCTGAACGACGTCGATCCCGCGATCGCCGACGCTGCGGTGGCGGACGCCGCCGCAGCCGCGTCCGCCCGGGGAGTCGTCGGGATCGTCGACTTCGACATGGGGTGGAACGCCGAGGCCTGGAGCCGACGCCTGGCCGCGGGGTTCGACCGCCATCGGGTCGAGTTCGCGGTCTACCCGTCGCTCCTGGACCGGGCGATCAGCGAGGGCCTCATCAGCGGAGAGCCGATCGACGACGACCCCGCATCCGATCCGCACGGCCTCGTGCGGATGGGGGCGTTGAAGGTCATCTCGGACGGGTCCCTCGGGACCCGCACGGCCGCGTGCTCCCACGGCTACGCCGACGACCCCGGCAACCACGGCGTGCTCACCGTCTCGCCCGAGGAGCTGTGCGACCTGCTGACGCGGGCCACCGGTGCCGGGATTCACGCAGCCGTGCACGCGATCGGGGACGTGGCGCTGTCGTCCGCGCTCGACGCCTTCGCCCTCTCCGGGGCCAGCGGGACCGTCGAGCACGCCCAGCTGGTGCGGCAGAGCGATCTGCTCCGGTTCGCCCGGCTGGGGATAGCCGCGAGCGTGCAGCCGCAGCACGCCCTGGACGACCGCGACGCCGCGGACGTGCTCTGGGCGACGCAGACGGCGATCGCCTATCCGCTCGCGAGTCTGCATCGGGCCGGTGTGGCACTCCGGTTCGGCTCCGACGCGCCGGTGGCCCCGCTCGACCCCTGGCAGGCGATATCCGCGGCCGTGCACCGCACGGACGACGATCGTCCCGCCTGGCGTGCCGAGGAGCGGCTCGACATCGACACCGCGCTTGCGGCGAGCGGACATCACGGCACGGGTGGGTCCGCGGCGATCCGCCCCGGTGCCGTCGCCGACCTCGTCCTCTGCGCCGACGACCCCTCCGGCGCAGAGCCGGCACGCCTGCGAACGATGCCCGTCCTCGCCACGATCGTCGGCGGCAGGGCGACCCACGACGCGACGAACGGGGGATAACCCCCGCGTCCTTCCGGTTGTCCGCCTCCTGGTCTCGCGAGCGCTCCGCGGGCATCGTTGACAGCGGGTGCCGGAGCGCGCCCGCCACACCCGCCTCATCCCCCTCAGGAGGAGTCCATGACCGCTCAGGAGCCAACGACCGTGTTGAGCCCCGCCGTCGCGCCGCACACCGGCCGTGCGTCCGCTTCCGGCGGAAGGGGGTACGGCGAAGCCTGGCGCTGGGCCCCTGGCACGGCGCTGTACCTCGTGATCCTGTCGATCCCGACAGCCATCCTCGGGATGGCGCTGATCCTCTCGGTCTTCCTCCTCGGCGTCGGCAGCATCGTGCTCGTGATCGGGATCCCGCTGATGGTGGCCGGCCTCTACCTCGCCCGCGCGTTCGCCGTCGCCGACGTCGTCCTCCAGCGCATCGGCGGGGTGCCGGCCTTCGCCGCGCCGGACTGGGGCCGCGGACGGTCCGGCGACGGGCGCTGGGCCCGCCTCATCCAGCCCCTCCGCAACGGGCACTACTGGATGGCGCTTCTCTACGGCGCGATCGTGCGGCCTGCTCTGGCGATCCTGACCTTCGGGCTGTCGATCGTGTGGATCGCTCTTTCCCTCGGCGGTCCGACCTACTGGTTCTGGTCGCGGTTCATCCCCACGAACGGCGAGTCCGAGCGGATCTGGGTCACCTGGGCCGTCGAGCACATCTTCCTCGGGATCGACCCGAGCCCGAACACCGGAGCGTGGGCCTCGGCGCTCTACCTGGTCGTCGGGCTGGCCTTCCTGCTCACCCTTCCGCTCGTCCTCCGCGGGCTTCTCTTCTTGCACCATGCCGTCGCGGCCGCGATGCTCGGGCGCTGGCCGGCCGACGACTTCGGCGCCCAGGTGGCGGCGCTGGACGCCTCCCGCGGCGCGGCGATCCGTGCCGAGGACGCTGCGCTTCGCCGCCTCGAACGGGACATCCACGACGGGCCTCAGCAGCGGCTCGTGCGGCTCCAGATGGATCTCGCGGCGATCGAGCGTCGCGCGGCGGAGGGCGACCTCGACGCGGCGGCTCGGCTCGCGAAGGAGTCGCGGGGCCAAGCGCAGTCGGCGTTGGACGAGCTCCGCGCGCTCGCGGGCGGAGTGGCGCCGCCGCTCCTCCAGGACAGGGGGATCGTCGAGGCGCTCCGTGCCCTCGGCGCCGTGTCGCCGATCCCGGTCGCGGCCTCGATCGAGCCGGAGCTCGACGCGCGGCTCACTCCCGAGACGGCCCGGAACCTCTACTTCATCGTGGCGGAGCTGCTGACGAACGCGGCGAAGCACTCCGGGGCGACCGGCGTCGCGCTCAGCGCCGTCGGGGCGGGGGAGGAGGTCGTCGTGACCGTGCACGACGACGGTCGCGGCGGGGCGATCTACCGGGCCGGGCATGGACTCGACGGACTCCGCGGCCGGGTCCAGGGGCTGCGCGGGCAGATGCGCATCGACAGCCCCGACGGCGGGCCGACCGTGATCGTCGTCCGCCTCCCCGCAGCGGCAGCCTGACGGTGAGGTCGTCGTCCGCCCGAACTATCCTGAGGGGGGTGACCGACTCCTCCGCGGCCCCGCGCGTGATCCTGTTCGAGGACTCGATGCTCCTCCGGGAGGGACTGATCCGGCTGTTCGACGAGGCCGGCTTCGAGACCGTCGGCGCGTACGGCGACGTGGACGACGCCGTGAGCCGGGTCAGCGAGTCCGGGGCGGATGTGGCGGTGCTCGACGTGCGCATGCCGCCGGCCTTCCGCGACGAGGGCGTGCGTGCGGCGCTTGCGATCCGGGCCGCTCTCCCGGAGGTCGGCATCCTCGTGCTCAGCCAGTATGTCGAGGGCGTGTACGCCCGCGAGCTGCTGGGCGCCGGCACCGGCCGGGTCGGCTATCTGCTCAAGGACAGGGTGACCTCGCTCGTCGAGCTCTCCGAGGCCGTGCACCGCGTCCACGGAGGGGGGACGGTGCTGGATCCCCTCGTGGTGCAGCAGCTCGTCTCGGCCGGGCCCGATCCGGTGGCGACGCTGACGCCGCGCGAACGCGACGTGCTGGAGGTGATGGCAGAGGGAAGGAGCAACGCGTCGATCGCGGAGCGCCTGTTCATCGGCGTCGGCGCCGTGGAGAAGAACATCAGCGCGATCTTCGGGAAGCTGGGTCTGGACGACTCCGGCAGCGATCACCGGCGGGTCCTGGCCGTGCTCGCCTATCTGCAGCACGGCGCCCGCACCTGAGTCGGTGCGGGCGCCGTGTCGCGGGCCGGCGAGCGGCCGTCGGGGCGAGGTCAGGCCGCGATGTGCGAGACGAGGAACCAGCGGTCCTTCTCAAGGCCGCGCTGGATCTCGATCGCGACGTCCTGGCTGGTGAGGTCGATCTCGTCGAGACCGTCGACGGCCGCCTTCACGTCGGCGAGGATCGCGTCGATGTCGGCGATCACGTCGCGAACCAGGTCGTCGGACTTCGTGAAGCCGGCGGGGACGTTCGTGGCGCCGGCCTTCTCGGCGACGGACGAGAGACGGGCGTCGATCGGAAGGCCGAGGGCGACGATGCGCTCCGCGGCGGTGTCGGCGAACTCGCCGGCGTGCTCAACGATCGTGTCGAGCAGCTCGTGCACGCCGACGAAGTTGGCGCCGCGGACGTGCCAGTGCGCCTGCTTGCCGTTGACGGTGAGCGCCTGGAGACCCAGGACGACGGGGGTGAGGAACTGTGCGGCGGCGGCGGCGACGGTGGGGTCGCTCGTGGTCGTGGTGGTGGTCTCTGCCTTGCTCATGATTCTCCTCGATGTCTCGGCGATAACAGGTACAACGCTACTCGCCACGCGATGTTCCGCAACCAAGCTGAGGCATGGCTTAGTCCTGGTCAGAGGCCAGTTCGGGAAGGCTTGCCTGACCGTGGATCCGCGTGTACTGCGTGCCGGGGCACGGGCCTGTGCGCGATCCGCGCTACCGTCGTCTGGTGGCCTCAGCAGGTGAATCTCCCCGCGTCGACCTCCGGCGAACCCGTCTGACCTCTCCCGAGCATGCGGCGTCGTCCCGCTTCATCCCTCACGTTCAGGGACTCCGGGCGATCGCCGTGCTGTTCGTGGTGCTGTACCACTTCTGGCCGGGGCGTCTGTCGGGCGGTTTCGTCGGTGTCGACGTCTTCTTCGTCATCTCCGGGTTCCTCATCACGTCGCATCTGGCGCGGGAGCTCTCCCAGACCGGGACGGTGCGGCTCGGCCCCTTCTGGGCGCGGCGGGCGCGACGGCTGCTGCCGGCGTCGTTGCTGGTCCTGCTCTTCTGCGCCCTGGTGGCGGCGTCGCCGTACCTGATGCCGACCTCTGCGCTGCCGAACGAGGTGCGGGAGATCATCGCGTCCACGTTCTACGTGGAGAACTGGTACCTCGCGGTCAACTCCGCCGACTATCTGGCGAACACGGGAAACGCCACGACCGTCCAGCACTACTGGTCGCTGTCGCTGGAGGAGCAGTTCTACGTGCTCTGGCCGCTGATCATGCTGCTGGCGGCGTGGATCGCCGTGAAGTGGTTCCGGGGTGCGCGGCTGAAGGCCGCGGCGATCGCGATCGGCGTCGTGTCAGTGGCCTCGTTCGCGTTCTGCGTGGTCTACACGATCACCAACCCCGCGCCGGCATACTTCGTGACGTTCGGGCGGATGTGGCAGTTCGGCGTGGGAGCGGTGATCGCCCTCGTCCCCGCGTTGCGGATCCGGAACGCGATCGGGAGCTTCGTGCTCGGCTGGGCGGGCATCGTCGCCCTGCTCTACACGGCGTTCCGGTTCGACGGGCAGACGCCGTTCCCCGGGTACATGGCCGCGATCCCGACCCTGGGTGCGGCGGCGGTGATCGCGGCCTCGAACACGGATCGGTGGTGGTATCCGACGCGGATCCTCTCGATCCCGCCGATGCGGTTCACCGGAGACATCTCGTACAGTCTCTACCTCTGGCATTGGCCGCTCATCATCATCGCGCCGTCGGTGCCGTTCTGGGGTCTCACGATCTACCATCGGGTCGCGCTGCTCGCGATCTGCTTCGTGCTGGCCTGGCTGACGAAGCGGTTCGTGGAGGACCCGATGCGGTCCTGGAAGCCGCTGATCACGCGTCGGCCGCGGACGTCCCTGTGGGCCTCGCTCGCGGCGATGGTTCTGGTGGCGGGCACGGCGGGGGCGGGATGGGCGCTCAACGCTCCGGCCTACCAGCAGGGCGTCCAGGCGATCCAGGAGCTGCGGGCCGACCCGCCGGCCTGCTTCGGCGCCGCATCGATCCTCGACCCCTCCTGCGCCGGGACCGCGGCCGACACGATCCTCCCGGCCCCGGGGTTCGCCGGCGTCGACCGTCCCGACGATCCCCGCTGCTTCGTGCAGCTCAACGACTCTCGGCCCGAGTCCTGCGAGTTCGGCTCGAAGGACGCGAACGCCCCGCGCGTCGCCCTCATCGGCGACAGCCACGCCTATCAGCTCCTCTCCACCTTCCAGGGCATCGCCGAGCGGGAGGGATGGCGTCTCACGACCTACTTCAAGGGCGCATGTCCCTGGAACACGACGCCGCTGTCGACAGGCGGCGCGTTCGGCGCGGCGTGCGAGGAGTGGCGCAAGGGCGTGGCCGACAAGCTGGCGGCCGAGGACTTCGACGTCGTGTTCACGTCCGCCCTCGCGACGACGCCCTATGACCCGTCGGGGTACGACTCGGCGGCTGAGGCCGCCGTCGCCGGGTATCGCGAGGCATGGTCCACGATGACCGCGAAGGGCACGCCGGTCGTGACGGTGGTCGACAACCCGGTGTGGGAGACCGATCCGAACAAGTGCCTTCGCACGCGCGAGGCAGCGTCCTGCGATGGAGCCCGCGGGGACGTGCTCGTCAAGGACGACCCTCTGCGCCAGGCGGCGGCAGGGCAGAAGGGGGTCACGCTCCTCGACTTCACGGATGTCTTCTGCGACGCGGAGACCTGCCGGACGGTGGTCGGCGGGGCGAACGTGTACCGGGACCAGGACCATCTGACCGTCACCTTCGTGGACACGCTCGCACCCCAGTACACCGCGGCCCTCAAGCAGGCGATGGCCCAGGGCGTCGGCGCCCGCCAGGACGGATAGGGTCGGAGCCATGAACGACGACGCGTCCGTGCTGTCCCTGCCCGGCCTGGAGCCGCGGATCGACCCCTCGGTCCTCCTTGCGCGGGGATCCAGGATCGTCGGGGCGGTGACGATCGGCGAGGGAAGCAGCGTCTGGTACAACGCGGTGCTCCGCGCCGACTCTGATGCCATCACGATCGGTGCGGGCAGCAACGTGCAGGACAACGTCTCGGTGCACGTGGACCGTGGTCACCCGGTCGTGATCGGCGACGACGTCTCCATCGGGCACAACGCCGTCGTCCACGGCTGCACGATCGGCGACGGCTCCCTCGTCGGAATGGGGGCCGTCGTCCTCTCGGGCGCCGTGCTCGGATCCGAATGCCTCGTGGCCGGGGGCGCGGTCGTGCTCGCGGGCACCGAGGTGCCGGACGGCTCGCTCGTGGCCGGCGTCCCGGCGAAGGTGCGGCGGGAGCTGAGCGCCGAGGAGCGGGCGGGGCTGCGGGAGAACGCGCAGATCTACCGTCGTCACACCGTGACTCACCGCGGCGCCGTCCGACACGAGCTCCCCGCCGACTGATCCGCCGCGCACGAGCCCCCGGCGTGGAGTCCGGCCAGTCCGACGGCACCTGCGCGGTCAGGGCTTCACGATCGGGATCGTCCCGGTCTCGGCGGCGACCTTCCGGCGGTAGAGCCGGCGCTGCTCGGGGAGGGAGACGTCGAAGATCACCGCGAGCACGCGGATGACCGCGGTCAGCACGATCCCGATGACCGCCGCGAGCGTGACGGCCATGCCCAGGGCGTGGGCGATGACGATGAACGTGCACCCTGCGCCGGCAGCCACGGCGTAGAGGGATCCGACGTGCATGATCGAGACCGGAAGCCCCATGAGGACGTCGCGGAGCACGCCGCCGCCCGCGGCGGCGCAGACGCCGATGAAGACCGCGGGGACGGGAGGGACGCCGAACGCGATCGCCTTGCTCGTGCCGAAGGCGCCGAACATTCCGATCACCACGGCGTCCAGCACGACGATGAGGGTGTTCACCCGGTGCAGGACCTCGGCCAGCAGCATCCCGACGAGCGACGCGCCTCCGGCGGTGACGAGGTACCAGTTGCTCTGCAGCGTCGCCGGCGGCTGTCCGATCAGGATGTCGCGGATGAGTCCTCCGCCCATCCCGATCATGATCCCGATGATGGAGACGCCGAGAAGGTCGAGTCGCCGCTGGCCCTGGAAACCGGAGGCGAACATCGCGCCCTGGACGCCGCCGAGGCCGACGCCCAGGAGGTCGGCCCAGAGCGGAATGGTGAACAGCGGTTCGGTCACCCCTCCATTGTCCCCGCACCGGGGGATAATCGAGGGATGCCGACCTACCGAGACGAAGCGGTGGTCCTGCGCACCCACAAGCTCGGTGAGGCGGACCGCATCGTCACGATGCTCTCGCGGCGCCACGGCAAGCTCCGTGCGGTGGCGAAGGGCGTGCGACGGACCTCGTCGAAGTTCGGCTCGCGCCTGGAACCGTTCATGGTCGCCGACGTGCAGCTGTACCAGGGGCGCTCGCTCGACATCGTGCAGCAGGCCGAGTCTCTCGGTGCGTACGGCGCGGACATCGCGCTGCACTACGACCGTTTCACGGCGGCGAACGCGATGGTCGAGACGGCCGATCGTCTCAACGACGCCGAGGCCACCCCCGAGCAGTACCTGCTGCTGGTGGGCGGTCTGCGTGCGCTGGCACGGGGAGAGCATGCCGCGCGCAGCATCCTCGACTCCTATCTGCTCCGCGTCATGGCCCTCTCCGGGTGGGCGCCCTCGTTCGGCGACTGCGCACGGTGCGGGAAGCCCGGGCCCCACGCGACGTTCGTCGCCCAGCTCGGCGGCCTCGTCTGCGAGGAGTGCGCCCCTGTGGGCAGCGCACGGATCGCCGGGTCGGCCCTCGACCTGCTTCGCGCGCTCATGGCGGGTGAGTGGAGCGCCGTCGACACGGCCTCGCCGGCCGACGCGGCAGCGGCATCGGGTCTTATCGCCGCCTACGCGCAGTGGCACCTGGAGCGGGGGATCCGCTCGCTCGCCCATCTGGAAGGAACCCGGTGACCCCGAAGCCCTACACGCACCGAGACGCCGTGCCGTACCGTCCGCTGGATTGGACGGGCGTGCAGCCGCCGCCCTTCGCGGCGGTGCCCAACCACGTCGCGATCGTGATGGACGGCAACGGGCGCTGGGCCAACCGGCGTGGGCTCAACCGGATCGAGGGGCACAAAGCGGGAGAGGAGGTGCTCCTCGACGTCGTGGCCGGCGCGATCCAGGCCGGGGTCAGGCATCTCTCGGTGTACGCGTTCTCGACCGAGAACTGGGCGCGCTCACCCGAGGAGGTGCGCTTCCTCATGGGGTACAACCGTGATGTGCTGCATCGTCGCCGCGATCAGCTCAACGAGTGGGGCGTGCGCGTGCGCTGGGCCGGACGCAAGCCCCGCCTCTGGGGCTCGGTGATCAAAGAGCTCCAGTACGCCGAGCAGCTCACACGCGACAACGACGTCCTCACCCTCACGATGTGCGTGAACTACGGCGGCAGGATCGAGCTCGTGGACGCGATGCGGGCCCTCGCGGAAGAGGTGAAGGCCGGGCGGACGAGGCCAGGGGCCATCACTGAGAAGGCGATCCGTCGCCATCTCTACGTGCCCGACATGCCGGACGTCGATCTCTTCCTGCGCAGCTCGGGAGAGCAGCGCACCTCGAACTTCCTGCTCTGGCAGTCGGCGTATGCCGAGATGGTCTTCCTCGACACGCTGTGGCCGGACTTCTCCCGCGAGGAGCTGTGGCGGGCGATCGAGATCTATCTCGCCCGCGACCGGCGCTTCGGCGGCGCGGTGGACGCTCCCGACTCGCCGGAGCGCTGAACGGACCCTTCCGCCGCCGGATGCCTCCGGCGGAATAGACCCCGGGCCTGTGCGGTTGCATGACGGTGTGAGCGAACCCATCTCGATCGACATCTGGTCCGACATCGCATGCCCGTGGTGCTACATCGGCAAGCGCAACCTCGAGGCGGGCATCGCCGCGGTGGGCGCGGATGACGACGCCCCGGAGGTGACCGTCACGTTCCACTCCTTCGAGCTGTCGCCGGACACCCCGGTGGACTTCCACGGAGACGAGGTCGATTTCCTCTCCGGGCACAAGGGCATGCCACGCGACCAGGTGGTGCAGATGCTCGACCGGGTGACAGGAGTGGCGAAAGAGGCCGGTCTCGACTACCGGTTCGACCTCCTCCAGCACACCAACACCGTGAAGGCACATGAGCTGCTGCACTTCGCGAAGGGCCGCGGGCTGCAGCACGAGATGACCGAGCGCCTGATGTCGGCCTACTTCGTGGAGGGACGTCACGTCGGCCGCATCGACGACCTCGTCGTCCTCGCCGAGGAGGTGGGGCTCGACCCCGCCGAGGCGAGGACGGCCCTCGAGTCCGAGCGTCACCTCGCCGACGTCCGCAGGGATCAGGCACAGGCGCAGGCCTACGGGATCCAGGGCGTGCCGTTCTTCGTGATCGACGGGCAGTACGGCATCAGCGGCGCACAGCCGCCCCAGGCGTTCGAGAACGTGCTGCGCGAGCTGTGGGCTCAGCGGGGAGAGGCGGCCGAGGAGGCCGCCGTCGGGAGCTGACCGACGCGGCTTCCCCGGGGCGATCAGCCCTCCAGGGCCTTCTCGATCGCGGCCACGATCTCGGGGTCGTCGGGGCGCTGCTTGGGACGGAAGCGCTGGACGGATCCGTCCGGCGCGACGAGGAACTTCTCGAAGTTCCACTCGACCCGTCCGGACTTGCCGTCGCCGTCCGGCGTCTGCTTCAGGGCACGGTAGAGGTCGGCGGCGTTGCGGCCGTTGACCTTGACCTTGTCGTTGACGGGGAAGGTCACGCCATACGTCGTAGAGCAGAACTCCAGGATCTGCTCCATCGACCCCGGCTCCTGGCCGAGGAACTGGTTGCAGGGAAAGCCGATCACGGAGAAGCCCCGGTCGCCGTACGTGCGCTGCAGCTCCTCCAGCTGCTCGTACTGCGGCGTGAGCCCGCATTTCGAGGCGACGTTCACGACCAGGACGGGCCCGGAGCCGTAGTCGTCCAGCGTGCGCTCCCTCCCCTCGGCGTCGCGGAACGGGATCTGGCGCAGCGGGGTGTCGGTCATGTCCACAGCCTACGACCGCCGCTCCCGGGCGGCGCCGGATCTGGGAGAATGAAGAGGATGACTCTCGCCCCTGCACTCGCGCGCCCTCTGCGCATCGGCCCGATCTTGCTCGATGCGCCTGTCGTGCTCGCCCCGATGGCGGGCATCACCAACACCGCGTTCCGGAGGCTGTGCCGCGAGTACGGCGCTGGGCTCTACGTCAGCGAGATGATCACCTCGCGCGCGCTCGTCGAGCGCAACGCCATCACCATGCGGCTGATCCAGCATCACGAGAGCGAGACGCCGCGCTCGATCCAGCTCTACGGCGTGGACCCGGCGACGATCGCCGAGGCCGTGCGGATCATCGTCGCCGAGGACCGCGCCGATCACATCGACCTGAACTTCGGCTGTCCCGTCCCCAAGGTCACACGGAAGGGCGGTGGGGCGGCGCTGCCGTGGAAGATCGGACTGTTCGCCGACATCGTCGACCGCGCGGTGAAGGCAGCCGGCGACGTGCCGCTCACGGTCAAGATGCGCAAGGGGATCGACCGTGACCACCTGACCTTCCTCGACGCGGGACGGGCGGCCGAGGACGCGGGAGCCGCGGCGGTCGCGCTGCACGCCCGCACGGCGTCGGAGTACTACTCGGGGCACGCCGACTGGAACGCGATCGGCGAGCTCAAACAGGCCGTCACCTCGATCCCCGTCCTCGGCAACGGCGACATCTGGGCCGCGGTGGACGCGGTGCGGATGATGGACGAGACCGGCTGCGACGGCGTGGTGGTCGGCCGGGGGTGCCTGGGGCGTCCCTGGCTGTTCGGCGAGCTCGCCGCAGCCTTCGGCGCTGCGCACACGGCTCCCGTCGATGCGACGCTGGGCTTCGTCGCGGCGGCCTTCCGCAGGCATGCCGAGCTCCTGGTGGAGTTCTTCGAGGACGAGGACCGCGGATGCAAGGACATCCGCAAGCACGTGGCATGGTACTTCAAGGGATATCCGGTCGGCGGTGATCTCAGAGCGGCGCTCGCCCGGGTCTCGTCGCTCGCCGAGATCGACGATCTGCTGGGCGCGCTCGAGGACGCGCCGTATCCCGGCGCGGCGGCGGAGGGTCAGCGCGGCCGTGCCGGATCGCCGAAGCGCACGGCGCTGCCGGACGGGTGGCTCGACTCGCGGGAGATCGGCGCGGAGACCGGCGACATGATGCGTGGAGCGGAGACCGAGAACAGTGGCGGGTGAGGCTCGGGGCGACGGCTACGGCGTCCACGACGCCGAAAGGTTCTTCGCCGAGACCCATCGTTCGGAGCGCGACGACTTCGCCCGCGACAGGGCGCGCGTGCTGCACTCGGCCGCGTTGCGCCGGCTGGCGGCGAAGACCCAGGTGCTCAGCCCGGCGAGCACGGCGGACTTCGCACGGAACCGGCTCACCCACTCGCTCGAGGTGGCCCAGGTCGGAAGGGAGCTCGCGATCGCGCTCGGCGTCTCGGCCGACGTCGTCGACACCGCGTGCCTCAGCCACGACCTCGGCCATCCGCCTTTCGGGCACAACGGCGAGCGCGCGCTGAACGACTGGGCCGAGAGCATCGGCGGGTTCGAAGGGAATGCGCAGTCGCTGCGGATCCTCACGCGGCTGGAGGCGAAGGTCCTCGACGACGCCGATCGCTCGGTCGGCCTCAACCTCACCCGCGCCAGCCTCGACGCGACGTGCAAGTACCCGTGGACGGCGGACAGCCCGGTCCCCGACCCCGGGGGCCGTCTGAAGTTCGGCGTCTACCCGGAGGACGAGGCGGTCTTCCGTTGGATGCGCGAGGGCGCGCCGGGCCGGCTGCGGTGCATCGAGGCGGAGATCATGGACCTCTCCGACGACATCGCCTACTCGGTGCACGACTTCGAGGACGCGATCGTCAACGGCTATCTCGACGTGGCGAAGCTGGCGGATCCCGCCGAGCATCACGCGCTGGTCGGCCGCATCCAGCAGTGGGTCGGCTACGACTACACGCGGGAGGGCCTCGCCGACGCGCTCTACCGGCTCACCTGCCAGCCGATGTGGATGACCTCGTTCGACCGGTCGCGTCGGGATCTCGCCCGTCTGAAGAACCTCACCAGTGATCTCATCGGGCGTTTCGCCCGCGCGGCCGTCTCGGCCACCCGTGAGGCCTACGGCGGCGCGTCGCTCGCACGATACAACGCCCATGTCGTCGTCCCGCCGGTCATCGAGGCCGAGATCGCGGTGCTGAAGGGCATCATGGGGCAGGCGATCGTGACGATCGACGCCCGCCGCGGCGTGTACAAGGAGCAGCGTCGCGTCCTGAAGCGGCTCGCCGACGCCCTCTGGTCGACCGACGCCCTCTGGACCGCCGGGGCCGACGTGCTCGAACCGGCCTTCGCTGCGGACTTCCTCGCCGCCGACTCCGACGCCGAGCGTGCGCGTGTCGTCGTCGACCAGGTCGCGAGTCTGACCGACCAGACGGCCGTGGACTGGCACAACCGGCTCGTGGGCGATATCGACCCGGCCGAGGTCGGCATCTGGACCCCCCGGCATGTCCGGCCCGGCGGGCGGGCGCATGGCGCCGCCCGCCCGCCGGCTCCCGCAGAGGTGCGCTGATGCCCCGGATCTCCCAGGCCGACATCGACGAGGTCAAGGCGCGCACGAACATCGCCGACATCGTGGGGGAGCGGGTCGCTTTGAAGTCCGCCGGCGTCGGGTCGCTGAAGGGGCTGTGCCCGTTCCACGACGAGAAGAGCCCGAGCTTCCATGTCCGTCCCCAGGTCGGCTTCTACCACTGCTTCGGGTGCGGCGCCTCGGGGGACGTGTACTCCTTCCTGCGCGAGATCGATCACGTCAGCTTCACCGAGGCGGTCGAGCGGCTGGCAGGGCGGATCGGTTTCACCCTGCACTATGAGGATGGCGGAGCGGCGCCCGAGACGAGCGGCCGGAGTCGCCTGTACGCGGCGAACGCGGCGGCCGCGGACTTCTTCCGGGGCCAGCTCCTCAGCCCGGAGGCCGAGTCCGCCCGGCGTTTTCTGGGGGAGCGGGGCTTCGACGCCGGCGCCGCCGCGCACTTCGGGGTGGGATACGCCCCGAGAGGGTGGGACGGGATGCTCAAGGCGCTGTCGGCGCAGGGGTTCACGCGGGACGAGCTGAGCGCCGCCGGACTGGTCTCGGCGGGGCAGCGCGGCGTCTACGACCGGTTCCGCGGGCGGCTGGTCTGGCCGATCCGCGACGTGACGGGGCAGACGATCGGGTTCGGGGCCCGCCGTCTCTACGACGACGACAAGGGGCCGAAGTACCTCAACACCCCGGAGACGCCCATCTACAAGAAGGCACAGGTGCTCTACGGGCTCGACCTCGCCAAGCGTGACATCGCGAAGGGCGATCCGCGCCGGGTCGTCGTGGTCGAGGGATACACCGACGTGATGGCATGCCACCTCGCAGGCGTGACGACGGCGATAGCCACCTGCGGCACCGCGTTCGGAGCGGAGCACATCAAGGTGCTCCGCCGCGTCATGGGAGACGACGACGCGCACGGGGAGGTCGTCTTCACCTTCGACGGCGATGAGGCGGGGCAGAAGGCCGCGCTTCGCGCTTTCGCCGAGGAGAGCCGCTTCACGGCGCAGACCTTCGTCGCCGTGGCCCCGGACGGCCTGGACCCGTGCGACCTGCGCCTTCAGCGTGGCGACGCCGCCGTGCGCTCGCTCATGTCGGCCAAGGTGCCGCTGTTCGAGTTCGTGATCGACCGCAAGCTCGCCTCCTACGACCTCGGCACGGTCGAAGGGCGGGTCGGCGCGTTGCGTGCGGCAGCGCCGATCGTCGCCGAGATCCGTGATCGGCTGCTGCGTCCGGAATACGAGCGGGTCCTCGCCCGGAGGCTCGGGATGGATCCGGTGGACGTGCACGCCGAGGTCCGCCGCACGGACGCCCGCCGGAACGACGGCGGAAGGCCGCAGTCCGGGCAGGAGCACGGCGCCGTCCGGGCCGCGGGCTCGCATCCCGGTGAACCCTCGCCGGGCGCCGAGCCGGGTGCCACACCCGCGCTGGCGCCGGTGACGTTCGCCTCCCTGCCGCGCACAGGGGACGCCCTGGTCGAGCGTGACGGCCTGATGGGCGTTCTGCAGTACGGGCATCAGATCGACCAGGAGCTCCTGGCACGTGCGATGGGAACGCCGTTCCAGGTCGCCGCGCTCGATGCCGTTCGCGAGGCGGTCGCCGCCCATCCCGATCGCCAGCGGCCGGGATGGGCCATGCAGGCGGTCGACGCCGTGCGCGAGCCGTACCGCTCGCTGGCCGGCGAGCTGCTCATGGCGCCCTTCCCGGCACGCGACGAAGAAGGTGCGCTCACCTCGGCGACCGATCTCATGCGGACGCTCATCCGCCGCTCCCTCGACCGGGAGAAGCAGGAGCTGCTCGGCGCGATCCAGCGGGTTCCGCCGGACTCGGACGGCGGCCGTGCGCTCCGGATCCGGCTGCGCGACATCGACGTAGAGCGCCAGCGTTACGTCGAGTCCTGAGCGCGAAAGACGCCGTGCAGGCCATGATGGGTTCATGGCACGAGCAGGAGCGGACGAGTCCGTCGCGATCGACTGCAGCGACCTTGTGATCGATCGATGGGGGCACGGCAATCCCACCCGCGCGATCGACGGCGTGACCTTCTCCCTGCCGGCCGGCGAGCTCATGTGCATCGCGGGACCGACCGGCTCGGGCAAGTCGACGCTCGTGGCCGCGCTCGCCGGCGCGAGCGACGCCACGTTCCGGATCGCGGGAGGGGAGGCCACGGTCGCGGGCATCTCGATCCGGCGGCCAGGGAGGCGGCTGCGCGAGCTGACGTATCGCACCGGGTACCTGCCGCAACGAGGGGGCGCCGACCTCACTCCTCAGCTCACGGTGCAGGAGGCGATCGCCGAGCCGATCCTGCGGCGCGAGCGCAGGGTCAACGCCAAGGCCCTCGCCATCCGCGTGGCGACGCTCCTCGACGAGATGCACCTCCCCCTCGTCACGGCGGAGAAGTTCCCCTACGAGCTCAGCGCCGGGATGCGCCAGCGCGTCGCGGTGGCGCGTGCGTTCGTGCTGGAGCCGCGCGTTCTCATCGCGGACGAGCCGCTGGCCAATCTCGACCTGGAGGTTCGCCATGTCGTCTTCGAGGCGATCGCCCGCCGTCGGAAGGAGTACGGGATGGCGGCGCTGCTGGTGAGCAACGACGTCGCGTTCGCGCGGGAGTTGGGCGCCGAGACCCTGATGATCCGGGACGGGCACGTGGTCGCGCGAGGTGTCGGCGCCGACCTGGTCTGGACCCCGGGAGCGGAACCCGATCGTGCCGTGCCCGAGCGTCCAGGGCCCGCGTGAGACCGACACGCGCGAGGGACGGTACGGTTCCGACGTGCGGTTCCGGTCCTGCTATGATCGATGAGTTGCCCGCCCGCGGGTACATTCCCCTGTAGCTCAATTGGCAGAGCAATCGGCTGTTAACCGATAGGTTGTTGGTTCGAGTCCAACCGGGGGAGCAAGAAGAAGGCGCCGGTCTCGGTCATGAGACAGGCTGCTTGGGCATCTCCGGCCCGTCTCGGCTTCCTCAACCGGTTCCTGTGCCGGCCGTCTCGGCGTCTGCGTCCGTGCCCCCGCGCCCGGGGCTGTGTCATCGGTCCGCATGTCCGGGAGAGGGAAATCCTGCACATCGATGTGCAGGATTTGTTAGCATGGGAACGTGAGACAGAGTTGGCAGGTGTTCCGGCGCGACGTCGGGCGGCTTCTGCGCGTCCGCAAGGCGTGGATCATCGTCATCGGCGTGCTCGTGACTCCGGCCCTCTACGCCTGGTTCAACATCAACGCCTTCTGGGACCCGTACGCCAACACGGGGAACATCCGTGTCGCGGTGGTGAACCTCGACGAGGGCGGCACCTCCGACCTCACCGGTGCGGTGGACGTCGGGGCTCAGGTCGAGGAGCAGCTCAGCGAGAACCGTCAGCTGGGCTGGGAGCTGCGCAGCGAGGACGATGCTCAGCAACGCCTTCGTCGCGGCGAGGTCTATGCCGTGATCGTCATCCCCGCCGAGTTCAGCGAGGACCTGCTCAGCATCACCACGGGAACGTTCAGGCAGCCGGCGCTCCGCTACGAGGTGAACGAGAAGGCCAGCGCGATCACGCCGAAGATCACCGACGTCGGCGCCTCCGAGCTCGACAAGAAGATCACCGACGCGTTCAAGGAACAGGTCGCGCTCGCGGCGACCGAGGCGCTGAAGAGCGGGGGAGACGCTGCCGAGCTGCGTCTGCTGAACGTCAAGAACCGCTCGATGAACGCTTTCGCCGAGGCGACGCAGACGCTTGCGTCCGCGCGGGGCAACGTCGCCGGCCTGCAGAGTGGGCTCGTCTCCGCGCGGGAGGACCTGTCGTCGGCCCGCCGCACGCTCGCCGACGTCGGCACGACCCTCGGCGACCTCCAGACCTCGGTCGCCGCGCTCCCCTCCGTCCTGGCAGAGACCCAACGCGAGGTGCTCGCCTTCAGCGACGCCACGACGACGGCGTTCGTGGCGGGGACGACGTCGCTCGCCGAGGCGTCCTCGTCCGCGAGCACGTCGGTCACCAGGCTCACACAGGCGCTCGACCAGGCAGGGATGCGCATCGACGGGGCGCACAAGGACGTCGCGTCCGTGCTCGCCGCGAACGAGGAGGCGATCACCGGCCTGCAGACTCTTGCCGACCGGACAGACCTTCCCCCGGAGACCGCTCAGCGGGTCAACGAGATCATCGCCTCTCTGCGCGAGCGCAACGCGACCGACCAGCGCCTGCTCAGCGAGCTGAAGGACCTGCGGACCCACGTGGGCGACACCGCGCACGCCGTCGAGAGAAGCGCCGGCGCGCTGGACAAGGCGGTGCAGGACACCCGTGCCGCAGCGTCCTCCCTGCGTGCCGCCCTCGCCCAGACGGTGCCGACCCTCACCGGCGCGATGTCGCAGCTGTCGTCGAGCGTCGGCGCGCTGTCCGTCGCCCTGGGAGCGCAGAAGGGCCTGCTCGAGCAGGCCGATCGGCTGCTGGCAGGACTCGACGGCCAGCTCGTGTCCGCATCCGCGGCGCTCGGCGCCTTCGACGCCGACCTCGCGAACGCCGAGAACGGCGTGCGCACCGCACGCACCGACGTCCTGGCGCTCGGTGCGGCGTCGGAGTGGGGAGCGCTGCGCACGCTCACCGGTCTCGACGCCGAGAAGATCGCGAGCTTCATCGCCTCTCCGGTGGAGGTCGCGGAGAACGCCGTGTTTCCCATTCACGCCTATGGGTCGGCGATGGCCGCGCTCTTCACCAACCTGTCGCTGTGGATCGGCGCCTTCGTGCTCATGGTGATCTTCAAAGTGGAGGTCGACACCGACGGCGTCGAGGGCATCACGGTGCGGCAGGCCTACTTCGGCCGTTTCCTCCTGTTCGCCGTGCTCGCCGCCGCCCAGGCGGCGATCGTCTGCATCGGCAACCTCGTCATCGGCGTGCAGACGGTGAGCGCTCTCGCCTTCGTCGGGACAGGGGTGCTGATCGCGTTGGCGTACGTGAGCATCGTCTATGCGCTCTCGGCGGCGTTCGGGCATGTCGGGCGAGGCCTGTGCGTGCTGCTCGTGATCATGCAGATCCCCGGCGCGTCGGGCCTGTATCCCATCGAGCTCATGCCGGGGTTCTTTCGTGCGATCTATCCGCTTCTGCCCTTCTCGTACGGCATCGACGCCATGCGCGAGACCATCGCCGGCTTCTACGGTGGGCACTACTGGCGCTTCCTCGGCGTCCTCGCCCTCTTCGTACTCCTCTCGTTCCTCGTCGGGCTCGTGCTGCGACGCCGGCTGGCCTCGTTCACCCTGCTGTTCAACCGGCAGATCGCCGCGACGCACCTGCTGATCGGCGAGAAGGTGCAGGTGACGGGTCGTGGCTATCGTCTGGCCGACGTCATCCGTGCGCTGTCCGGCCGCGCGGAGCATGCAGACGATCTCGATCGTCGCGCCCGTTCGTTCGCCCGACGGTATCCGATGCTGCTCCGCATGATCCTGCTCGCAGGCCTGATCGGCGTCGTGGTCCTCGGGGTGGCCGCATGGGCGTTTCCCGGAGCCAAGGCGGTTCTGCTGGCGCTGTGGAGCCTGTGGTGCCTGCTCGTCATGGGGCTTCTCGTCGTCATCGAGTACGTCAGGCATAGCCTTGACCGTGCTCAGGACGTCTCAGAGGCGGACGACGCCGATCTGCCCCGGCTGGCCATGGCCGGCGCGCCGGGCCAGCCGACGAGGCGGTCACGTCGCTCCGGCGTCCTCGGCGGCGGCCCGCGGGCAGCGGACGGCGCTCCGGCGGAGCCGAACGACACCCTCAGGGCGGTCGCCGAGCCCGGTCAGGTCGCATCGACGGACAGGGACGCCGTCGTCTCGGAGCCGCCCAGGACCGCTCCTGTCGACGGTGATCGGCCCGATCACGAGGAGAGCGTCGACGACGCTCACGAGGTCCTTGCGCGGTGGTTCGCGGACGGTGGTCCGACCGATGAGCTCCCGGCGTCGGGGTCTTCCGCGCCGGAGGAGCCAGAAACGGATGCGGTGGAAGCGGATGCGGCGGAGGAGGAAGCGGCTGAACCGGAGGAGCCAGGGCCGGAGGAGGCCACCGAACAGGAGGAGCCAGAGCGGGAGCGCGACGGAGGACGGACCGAGGACGGAGGGGGGCGCGCATGAGGAGCATCCTCGGTCTCATCCGACGCGATATCCGGCACGCGGCCCGGAACGTGATGGCCGTCATCGTCATGGCAGGCCTCGTCCTCATCCCCTCCCTGTTCACCTGGTTCAACGTCATCGCCAGCTGGGACCCGTTCGGGAACACGGGAAGCCTGAAGGTCGCCGTCGCGAGCACCGACACCGGCTACAAGAGCGACCTGGTCCCGATCCGGGTCAACGTCGGCGAGCAGGTCTTGTCGGCGCTGCGCGCGAACGACGACCTCGACTGGGTCGTCACGACGAAGGACGAGGCCATCGACGGCACGCGGGCAGGCGAGTACTACGCCGCGATCGTCCTGCCGCCATCGTTCAGCGCCGACATGATGACCTTCTACGCCGCCGATGCCGGGCGCACGCGCATCGAGGTGTACACCAACGAGAAGAAGAACGCCCTGGCGCCCAAGATCACCGGACAGGGAGCGGAAGGGGTCTCGTCGCAGATCGGGACGTCGTTCGCGCAGACTCTGGGGGACGTCGCGCTGGCCCTGATCTCCTCGATGTCGGACTACCTCTCCGACGCGGACACCCAGGCCGCGCTGACACGGGTGGAGGCGCGCCTCGGAGACCTGTCGGCCCACCTCCGATCCGGCGGGCAGACGGCGGACATGTTCTCGAGGCTGATGGAGTCGAGTGTCCCGCTGGCGACGAGTGCCTCCTCGCTCGTCGCCGCGGGGGGTGACGCCTTCGCAGACACCTCGGACGCGGTCGGGGGCGGGGTCCAGGCTGCGACTACGGTGAAGTCGACCCTTGAGAACGCCTCCCGCATGCTGGCCGAGACCCTGGCGGCGACCGCGGGCTCCTACGACGCCGTCGCCCGTCAGATGGACGAGCTGTTCACCGCGGCGGACGCCTCGAACGCGGCTCAGGCACAGGCGCTCGACACGCTCGCCGCCCGCGTGCAGCAGCAGATCGACCGGTACGCGGCCCTGCGAGGCACCATGGCCGATGAGGTCGAGCCGCGTGTTCCGGAGTCCGCTCGGCCGGCTGTCCAGGCCGTGATCGCACGGCTCGACGAGGCGATCGCGCGGCAGCAGGCTGTGCGTGACCGGCTCGACCAGGCTCAGCAGGACCTCATCGCGGGGAATCAGGCGTCGCAGGGCGCACGACAGGGCGTCGTCGACGCGGTGGCCGAGGCGAAAAGGGCGATCCAAGACGCCGAGAGAGCGTATGACGAGGGACTGAGGACACAGCTGGATCGGCTCTCGGCAACGCTCGCGACGCTCGGTGCCGACGTCGCCGCGATCCGCGAGGACCTCGCCGGAACGTCGTCGCGGCTGTCGGCTTCGTCCGGCTCCGTGCTGTCGGCTCTGACGGGCGCGCAGAGGGTGGCACAGAACCTTGCCGAGTCTCTGCGCAAGGCGGCGGACACCATCGGCGAGGTGCAGCGTGCGGTAGCGAAGGCCGCGGACACCGGCGACCTCAGCGAGATCAGCAAGGTCATCGGGCCGGATCCTGGTGTTCTCGCCACCTCCCTGGCCGAGCCGGTGCGGGTCGATCGCGTCGCGGTGTTCCCCGTCGCCAGCTTCGGAGCCGGCATGGCTCCCCTGTACGCCGTCCTCGCCCTCTGGGTCGGCGCGTTGCTGATGACCGTGACGATCCGCGTGGACGTGGACGACGACGCCGCGCTCACCCCCTCCCAGAGCTACCTCGGGCGCTACGGGATCTTCGCTCTGACCGGGCTGGGGCAGAGCACTCTGCTGACGCTCGGCCTCATCGTGTTCGTGCAGGTCGAGCCGGCGCATCCGCTGCTGCTCATCCTCGCCGGATGGGTCATCTCGCTCGTCTTCACCCTCATCGTCTACACGGCGGTCGTCGCCTTCGGGAACGCGGGGAAGGCGCTGTCCGTCCTGCTCCTGGTCATCCAGATCTCCGGGTCGGGCGGCGCCTATCCGCTGCAGCTCCTTCCCGCCTGGTTCCAGGGGATCAGTCCGTTCCTGCCGGCCACCTATGCGGTGGGCGCGCTGAGGTCGGCGATCGCCGGCGACTATCAGGGCGACTTCTGGGTGTCTCTGGGGATGCTCTCCCTGTTCGTGTTGCCCGCGTTGCTCCTCGGACTGGTGCTGCGGCGACCGCTCATCTCGGTCAACCGGGGCCTGGTGAAGGCGCTGGAGTCGACCAGGCTGATGTAGACGCGCCCATCGCCGCAGCTCCGGAATGCCGCACGCTCGCTCATCCGCCGGCGCACGTGTTCCGATCCGCGGTCTGTCCCTTGACGTCCGGCGGGAGCGTCACGCCGGGCGCTCCGGAGGCGGGCGAGGCGGCTCCCTCGTCCGGGGAGGGGGAGACGGCCTCGGATCCCGAGTCCGCGGGAGCGGGGGAGAGGGAGACGGGACGATCCTCGCGCAGGGCGTCGAACAGCTGCTTCGCCTGGTCGGGAATGGGCTCGACCCGGTTCGGATCCGGTACGTAGTCCTGAACGGGGAGCTGAAGCAGCACCATGCGGTCAAGCGACACGCGTGCGAGCGTTCCGGCGAGACCCACGAGCGCCTCCGGGCGCGAGAGCGCCTTGTTGACCTTGAGCGTACGTCCGGCCGCGTCGGCGAGCGAGAAGAGCGCGACGGGGTTCGTCAGGGTCTGCGCGCTCTTCACCTTGCGGGCGAGCGCCGAGAGGTAGGTCTGCTGCGTCCGGATGCGGCCGAGGTCGCTGCCGTCGCCGATCCCGTAGCGCGTGCGGACGAACGCCAGAGCCTCCTCGCCCTGGATCGTGTGCTTTCCCGCCGAGAGGCGCAGGCCGGAATCGGGGTCGTCGACGTCCTCTGCGAGGCAGACGTCGACGCCGCCGATGGCGTTCGTGATGTCGATGAAGCCGTCGAAGTTCACCACCACGAAGTTGTCGATGTCGAGCCCGGTGTAGGCGCGGATCGTGTCGAGGGTGCAATAGGGGCCGATGTCGAAGGCGCTGTTGACCTGCGTCGCGTCGGTCGCCTCGTAGGTCGTGCCGTTCGAGGACCTGCACGCGGGGCGGGGAAGCATCGTGTCGCGGGGGATGCTCACCAGCGTCGCATCGGTGTGCGCGGCGTTGACGTGCAGGAGCATGAGGGTGTCGGAGCGGTCTCCCTCGACGTCGTCGCCGCCGTACGTGCCGCTCGTGAGCCCGTCCCGTCCGTCGGAGCCCATGATCAGCAGGTTGACCGGGCCGTCCCAGTCCGGGATGCTCTGGCCGTCCTGTTCCCCGCCCGGACGGGAGACGGCGTTCGTCGCCAGGCTGTCCGAGAGACGCAGGATCAGGGCGACGGCCGTGCCGCCGACGGCGAGGACGAGAACGAGGACGACCGCGAGCAGCGTGACGACGATGCGACGGCGGCGACGACGGCTACGCCGGCCGGTGGCCGGAGCGGGAACGCCCTCGGAGGGCGGGGCGGGCTCGGAGGGGAGGGGCGGAATCGGGCGTTTCATCATCATCGTCACCGTCGTTCGGGGGAAGCGCGCCTTCGCGGCAGGCGCCATGCCGGCGCCCGGAAGGTCACAAAAGGATAACGGCCACGCTAGCAAGCACCGGGAAGGGTCCCTCCCAGTGTGCTGTGAGTTCCCCGCGACGGCGTGTCGACGCCGGTCGCACCAGGAGCGGCGGCACGGGGCGGGCGCCCAGCCCTGGCGCCGGGGCGAGACGGCGAAGAAGGGGCCCGCCGAAGCGGACCCCTTCTTCGAACGACGAGACGTCGAGGGCTACTTGGCGCTGCCCTTGAGCGAATCGGTGGTCGGTCCCGCGGGGTCGGCGACGAGGCACTGGATCAGACGGTCGTTGAGCTGGTTCCAGGTCTGCTCGGTCGGCGAGAGGTAGTAGGCCTCGAGCGTGGTCGACTCGAAGGGGACGCCGATGAAGTCGGTGAAGGGCTGCGCGTAGCACTGCTCGGCGGCCTTCTCGACGGCCGCAGCATCGTACTCGCCGTCCGCGACCTTGAACTCGTGGTAGACCTCCTGGTCGTGCGCCTGGCTGCACGGCACCACGTTGGCGTCGCTGATCTGCGTCGCCGAGCCGGTGTCCATGAGGCAGTCGCCGAGCTTCAGGCTGAAGATGTCGATCTTGGCGCTCTCGGTGACCTCGCCGCTCTTGTCGTCGCGCGGCGCGTCGCCGCTGCCGCCGAGGAGGCCCTGGATCGCGCTGCAGCCGCTGAGGCCGGCAGCGAGGACGACGGCCGCACCGGCCATCATGACGCGGGTGCGGGTCTTGGTGCTGAACATGGGAGATTCCCCTCCGGGTGCTGTGTGTTTCGCGTGAATTACCTGTATGAACGTACAGGTGTACAGGTCTCGACACCAAGTCGGCAAGAAAGTCTCGCAGGTCGGATAACGCGAGCGCCAGACCGAGAAGAAAGGCGTCAGGCGGGCGACGGCGCGACCACGGGCCCAGGACGCTCGTCGCGGAAGGTGAGCATCCCGTCGTCGAGACCGAGCGGCGACCAGCCGATCGAGAGGAAGAAGGCGGCGGCCGGAGCGTTGCCCGGATCGACGTAGGCCTCCCACGCGCGCTCCTCGGGGATCCTCTCCCCGCCTTGCACCGCGTGGACGACCCGACGGCCGAGCCCCTCGCGACGGCGTTCAGGGGCGACGGCGAGGTCGGTGATCGCATGGGGGAGGGCATCGTGTCCCCAGGCGACGCCGACGAGGGCCACCGGCTCGCCGTCCTCTTCGACGACGAGCTGAGCGCCGTCGTGGTCCGCGAGGACGAACTCGAGCCAGTCCTCGTCGAGCGGACCGAGCTCGCGATCCAGCACCGGGTCCGTGTACCACTCCTGGATCCAGGCCCAGTCATCGCGCCGCATTCGCCGGACGGCGGGCGTCGTGGCGCCCACGGGTCAGCCTTCCAGGTCGTCCACGCCGGGGACCCAGCTCGCTCCCGGGCGGCCCCAGCCGCGCTTCTTGGCGATCTTCTGCGCCGTCTTCCAGTCTCCATCCGAGAGACGGTCGATGTAGAGGACCCCGTCGAGATGGTCGAACTCGTGCTGCATGATCCTGGCGCGCCATCCGTCCACCTCGATACGCACGTCCGCGCCGTCGAGGTCGGTCCCGGTGACGAGCACCCGGTCGGAACGGCGGAGGGGGAACCGCTCGCCGGGGAAGGACAGGCAGCCCTCCGACTCGGTCTCGGGGTCGGGCGCGCCCGGCGCCAGCGGAGCCATCCACAGGACGGGGTTGATGACGACGCCCCGCCACGGCCGGTCCTCGTCGTCCACGTAGGAGTAGGTGTAGAGGCGCAGCGGCACGCCGACCTGGGGCCCGGCGAGACCGACTCCCGGCGCCTTGTCCATCGTCTCGAACATGTCGGCCACCAGGGTGCGGATCTCGTCCGTCACCTCGTCGATCGGCGCCGCGGGGGAATGGAGGACGGGGTCGCCCATGATGCGAATAGGAAGCACAGCCACGGCACCACACTAGTCGTGCCCTCCTGCCGATCCCGGGGGCGTCGGGGCGTCGTGCGACCGGGTCCGCGATTCTCAGGCGTCGCCCGGTAGGCTCGGAGGGTGATGTGGGAGGCGATGCTGGTGCCGGCGAAGGACGTCGGCGACCTTGTCGGCGCCTTCCAGAACCCCGGTCTGCTGATGGGCATCCCGCTCGCGTTGGCGGGTGCGGTGTTCATGTCGCTGGGCGCGCAGTATCAGCACCGCGGTGTGGAGAAGGTCGAACGGCTCAGCGGCGCCGACGGAGCCACGGGTCTCTCCGCCGACCAGATCAAGAGGCTCCTCACCCGGCCCTCCTGGCTGATCGGCACGCTCATGCTGGGCCTCGCGATCGTCTGCCAGCTCGGCGCGCTCACCGTCGCCCCGCTGATCGTGGTGCAGCCTCTGGGGGCGATCGCCCTGGTGATGACCACGCTCGTGAACGCGCGGGTGTCGGGGCACGCCCCGACGAGACGTTCGCTCGTGTCGATCGCGCTCTGTGTCGGGGGTATCTTCATCTTCGTCTTCCTCGCGGCGATCTTCGGATCTGAGCATGCGATCACCGAGCGCCAGCTCTTCATGATCCTGGCGATCCTCCTCCTGGTGATCATCGTCCTCGGGGCGAGCTGGCTCGTGCTCCGTCACCGTATGCGGGCGCTCTTCTACGTGACCGGGGCGGGCATCCTCTACGGATTCGTGGCGACGCTTGCGAAGGTCGTCATCAAGAGGATCCAGGCGCAGGACTTCGAGTGGGTGACGATCATCTGCGTGATCGCGCTCATCGCGGCGGCTGCGGCGGGGGCCTACTTCGTGCAGACGGCCTACAGCTCGGGGCCTCCGGACCTGGTGATCGCCGGGCTGACGGTCGTCGACCCGATGGTCGCGGTGCTCATCGGCCTGCTCGTCCTGGGAGAGGCGTCTTCGGCGCCCTGGGGCGTCCTTGTCGCCTTCGGGATCTCCGGGCTCATCGCCATCTGCGGGGTGGTGATGCTCGCCCGCTACCATCCGCAGGTGCTCAGCGAGAGCCAGGAGCTCCCGATCACGCGCGGCAGCGGAGCGGACACCCCCTCGTCCGGCGGCGTCGGGGCGGGAGAGAAGACCGCCGCGGAGCATCCGGGAGCGAAGCCGGAGGCGGCGCCGACGGCGGACGGGGGAGACGGTGCAGCGTCGACCGACATGTTCCCCGAGCCCTCGACCTGGCCGACGAACGTCTCTCCGTTGCGCCGCGCCGAGCCGCCCGCCGCACCGAGCGACGAGCGCGGCGGCGAGGTCAGTAGTTCGGATCGATGAGATCTGGCGGGACCTCGGTCGTCGCCGCCTCGTCCACGAAGAACACCGTGCGCTTGCGTCCCTTGGCGCCGGCGGCAGGAACGTTCGCGTAGTTCGCGCCCGCCAGGGCGAGCCCGAGCGCCGACGCCTTCTCGGTGCCGGTCAGCACCAGCCACACGCGCTTGGAGGCGTTGATCACAGGGCGGGTGAGCGTGATGCGCTCCGGAGGAGGCTTCGGCGAGTCGCGCACGGGGAGCACGGCGGCGTCGGCGACCTCGATCTCCGGCCGGTCGGGAAACAGCGAGGCGATGTGGCCGTCTGGCCCGACGCCCAGGAAGCACACCGCGAACGACGGCCACGGCTGCTCGTCCGTGCCGAAACGGGAGAGCTCCTGTGCATAGGCGTGCGCGGCGTCGTCGAGGCTCATCCCTGCGTCGCTGGCGGCAGCCTCGTGGACGTTCTCCGCGGGGACGGGAACGTGATCCAGGAAGGCGGCTCGGGCCTGTCCGGCGTTGCGTTCCGGGTCTGCGGCAGGGACGAAGCGCTCGTCGCCCCACCAGAAGTGCACCAGCGACCAGTCGATCCGGGAGACGGCGGGGTGCTCCGCCGCGGCACGGAGCACCGCGGAGCCCATCGACCCTCCGGTCAGCGCGACGTGCGCGAGCCGGCCGTCCTTCGTCCGCGCACGGAGCCGCGTGAGGAAGCGGTCGGCCACATGCCGCGCGACCTCCGCTGGATCGGCGCGGACCACCACACGTTTCTCGCCCGCGTCCACCTCAGGCCCCGTTCCCCTGCCGTGAGGAACGCGCCGCGCCCTCGGGAGCGGAGAGCTGCTCCCAGCCCACCGTGATGACGCGGCCGTAGAGCACGTCGGGGTCGAGCCGTCGCAGCTCTTCCGCCAGGCACTCGCGCAGCGTACGCCGGGGGAGGTGAAGCTCGTGATCGGGCTGACCGGGCTGGGTGAGGATCGCCGTGCCAGGCACAGGACGCTCCAGGAGGATGTCGCCGCTCGCCCGGGTCAGACGCACCGACTTGATGCCCTCCTGCCAGGTCTCCGGGTCCTCGTACGACCACCTCACAGGCACATCCAGGGCCAGCTGCAGCCATCCGGCGAGAAGCGCGGTGGACGGCGAGGCGGCGGCGCCACGGACCTCGGCGGCGGTGACCTCCTCGTACGGCGGCTGGTCGAGCACGGCGGCGAGCTGCTCGCGCCAGTGCGTGAGGCGCGTCCATGCCAGATCCGTGTCGCCTGGCGCATGGGTGCGACCGAGCAGGGCGAGGCGGTCGCGGACGTCGGGCGTCGTCGCGGCGTCGGTGATCCGGCGCTGCGCGATCCGGCCGAGCGGCGAGGATGCGGGGTCGGTCGGAGCCTCCTCGGGCCACCAGGCGACCACCGGCGCGTCCGGCAGGAGCAGGCCGGTGACCAGGCTCTCCTCGTTCTCCGCCGCCTCGCCGTAGGCGTGCAGGACGACGACCTCGCTCGCGCCGGCGTCGCCGCCGACGCGGATCTGCGCGTCCAGATGCGCGGGGCCCTCGCCGATGGTGAGCACGATCACACGCATCGGGTGCTCGCGGGAGGCGTCGTTCGCCGCGTCGATCGCCGCCTCGGCGACGCCGTTGCGTGCCGCGATGACCAGGGTGAGCACACGACCGAGGGCGACGGCGCCGCCCTCCTCGCGCACCTTGACGAGCTGCTTCGCGACCTGGCTGACGGTCGTGTCGGGAAGGTCGATGATCACGGGCGTCTCCAGACTCGTCCGTCGCGGGCCAACAGGGCGTCAGCCGACGCGGGGCCCCAGGACCCCGGCGCGTACTGCTCGAGCGGACCGCTCTGCGCGGCCCAGAACTCCTCGACCGGGTCGAGGATCTTCCACGAGAGCTCGACCTCCTCGTGGCGGGGGAACAGCGGAGGGTCGCCGAGGAGCACGTCCAGGATCAGCCGCTCATACGCCTCGGGGCTCGCCTCGGTGAAGGCATGACCGTAGCCGAAGTCCATGGTGACATCGCGGACGTTGGCGCCGGTCCCCGGCACCTTCGAGCCGAAGCGGATCGTCACGCCCTCGTCGGGCTGGACCCGGATCACGAGCGCGTTCTGACCCAGCTCCGAGGTCTGGTTGCGGCCGAACAGATGTTCCGGGGCGCGCTTGAACACGACCGCGATCTCGGTCACGCGACGGCCGAGCCGCTTCCCCGTGCGCAGGTAGAACGGAACACCGGCCCAGCGCCGGGTGTTGATCTCCAGCTTCACCGCCGCGTAGGTCTCGGTCGTGGACCGGGGGTTCATCCCCTCCTCGTCCAGGAAGCCCGTGACCCTCTCGCCGCCCTGCCATCCGCCGGCGTACTGACCGCGGGCGGTGGCGAGGGAGAGGTCGTCGGGGAGCGTGACCGCGGCGAGGACCTTCTCCTTCTCGGCGCGCAGGTGTGCGGCGGAGAGGCTGATCGGCTCCTCCATCGCGGTCAGGGCGAGCAGCTGGAGGAGGTGGTTCTGGATGACGTCGCGGGCCGCGCCGATGCCGTCGTAGTACCCGGCGCGTCCGCCGACGCCGATGTCCTCGGCCATGGTGATCTGGACGTGGTCGACGTAGTTGCGATTCCAGATCGGCTCGTACAGCTCGTTCGCGAAGCGCAGCGTCAGGATGTTCTGCACCGTCTCCTTGCCGAGGTAGTGGTCGATCCGGAAGATCGAGTCGGCAGGGAACGTGCCTTCCAGCGCGTCGTTGAGCGCCCGTGCCGACGCGAGGTCGTGCCCGAACGGCTTCTCCACGACCACCCGCCGCCAACGGTCCTCTCCCGGCCTCTCCTCGACGAGGCCGGAGTCACGGAGCTGCTTGGCGACGAGCGGGAAGTCCTTGGGCGGGATCGAGAGGTAGTAGGCGTGATTGCCCATCGTGCCCCGCTCGACGTCGAGCTTCTCGACGGTCTCGCGGAGGCGCCGGAACGCCTCCGCGTCGCCGAACTCGCCGGAGACGAAGCGGATCCCCTGCAGCAGCTGCTGCCAGGTCTCCTCACGGAACGGGGTACGGGCGTGCTCCTTGACCGCGTCGTACACGACCTGCGCGAAGTCCTGATCGGCCCAGTCGCGTCGGGCGAAGCCGACGAGGGCGAACCCGGGCGGGAGCAGGCCGCGGTTGGCGAGATCGTACACGGCGGGCATGAGCTTCTTGCGCGACAGGTCGCCGGTCACGCCGAAGATCACGAGAGCGCTGGGCCCCGCGATCCGGTTGAGACGGCGATCGTCGGGGTCGCGCAGCGGGTTGTTTCCCTGTGAGATGGGGACGGTCATCGAGGGGTGTCTCCTAGACGCGGGCTACTGCGCCGCTTCGAACAGATCGAGGACGTCGTCCTGCGCCTCGGTCAGCGTGAGGGTCACGACGGGGCGGCCGTGCTCGGCGAGGACGGCCGCGTCGCCGGCGGCCTGGGCCTCGATGAGCTGGCCGAAGGTGAAGGGACGGTCGGGGATCTCCAGATCGACGTCGGTGCGTTCCAGGATCTGGAGGAAGACGCCCTGCGCGGGCCCGCCCTTGTGATACTGGCCGGTGGAGTGCAGGAAGCGGGGGCCCCAGCCGAAGGTGGTCGGACGGCTGGAGTCGGCTGCCACCATCTCGCGGAGTCCCTGGAGCTGCGGCATCTCAAGGCGGTTCACGTAGGCCTGGATGGACACGTAGCCGTCGGCGGGAAGCTGGGCCCAGAGCGCGTCCAGCACCCCGGCGATGGTTCCCGAGGCCGCGAGGGCCGGGTCCGTCACGCGCACCTCGACGCCGTCGGCCGTGAACGCCGGGGCAGCCTGTTCAGGCCGGGCGTCCAGGAGGCTGCGCGCCGCGACCTTCGCGGATTCGACGTCCGGCTGGTCGAAGGGGTTGATCCCGAGGAGGTAGCCGGCGATGGCCGTCGCGTACTCCCAGACGACGAACTGCGCTCCCAGCGTGCCGCTCAGCAGGACCTCGCCGGGGTGGCGTTCGCGAAGGTGGAACTCCTCGGCGTCGTCGACGAGGCGCACGAGCTGCAGATCGGCCGGGGTGTTCTCGACCTCCGGCGAGACGGGAAGGAGGACGACGGGGAGGATCCCGGTGCCCTCCTTGCCGGTGGACTCGGCGACGAGCTGCTCGATCCAGTCCGGAAGGCCCACGATGTGGGTGCCGTCGCTGATGAGGCCGAGCTTGTCGCGGCGGGCCTCGTCCTCGGCGCCGGTGGCGGCGATGGCGGCGGCCAGGCGGAGCGCGGGGTTCTCGGCGGAGTCCACCGCCACCTGCAGCAGCGTCGCCTCCGCCTCGTCGAGCAGCTCGGCGATGTCGACACCGGCAAGGCCGGAGGGCACGAGCCCGAAGGCGGTGAGCGCCGAGTAGCGACCGCCGACGGAGGGGTCGGCGTTGAAGACGCGGTAGCCGGCCGTACGGGCGGACTCGTCGAGGGGCGAGCCGGGGTCGGTCACGACGACGATCCGCCCGACCGGGTCGATCCCGATGTCGCGGAACGCCGCCTCGAACGTCCGACGCTGGGAGTCGGTCTCGACGGTGGATCCGGACTTCGACGACACGACGAGCACCGTGCGCTCGAGACCCGCGTCGAGAGCGGCGAGCACCTGTCCCGGCGCCGTGGAGTCGAGGATCGTGAGCTCGACGCCTGCGGTCTGCGCGATGACCTCGGGGGCGAGCGACGAACCGCCCATGCCGGCGAGGACGACGCGATCGACCCCCTGGGAGAGGAGCTCCTCCCGCAGCGCCAGGATCTCGGGGACGAGCGGACGGGAGACGCTCACGGCGTCCACCCAGCCCAGGCGCCGGGACGCCTCGCTCTCTGCGGCGGGTCCCCAGATCGTGGCGTCGCCCGCGGTGATGCGGGAGGCGATGAGGTCGCCGACCAGGCGGGGCACCACCGCGTCGATCGCGGCCTTGGGGGCGCCGGAGACGTGGAGCTCGAAGCTCATCGCTGCGCCTCCAGCCCTTCCGCGACCTGGGAGAGCAGGCCGTGCCAGGAATCGATGAACTTGGCCACGCCCTCGTCCTCGAGCACCTGGGTGACGTCGGCGAAGTCGACGCCGACAGCGGCGAGCCGGTCGAACACCGTGCGCGACTCCTCGTACGCGCCGGTGACCGTGTCGCCGGTGACCTCGCCGTGGTCGAAGGTCGCCTCCAGGGTCTTCTCCGGCATCGTGTTGACGACGTCGGCCGCGACGAGCTGGGTGACGTAGAGGGTGTCGGGCAGCGACGGGTCCTTGACCCCGGTCGAGGCCCAGAGCGGACGCTGGCGGTTGGCTCCCGCGGCCAGGAGAGCGGTCGCGCGGTCCTCGGCGAAGGCCTTCTCGTACAGCTCGTAGGCGAGGCGCGCGTTGGCGAGACCGGCCTTGCCGTGCAGGGCGAGCGCCTCGTCGGTGGCGATCGCGGCGAGCCGCTTGTCGGTCTCCGTGTCGACGCGGGAGACGAAGAACGACGCGACCGAGTGGATCGTCGAGAGGTCGATGCCGGCCTCCTTCGCCTGCTCGAGCCCGGTGAGGTAGGCCTCGATGACCTCGGCGTAGCGCTCCAGACTGAAGATCAGGGTGACGTTCACGCTGATGCCGGCGGCGATCGCCGCCGTGATCGCCGGCAGGCCCGCCTTGGTGGCGGGGATCTTGACGAGCAGGTTGGGGCGGTCGACCTTCGCCCACAGCTCCTTGGCCTGCGCGACCGTGCCGTCGGTGTCGTGGGCGAGGTCGGGGGAGACCTCGATCGACACACGGCCGTCGACGTGTCCCGTGGACTCCCACACCGGGCGGAAGACGTCGAGCGCGTCGCGGACGTCCTGCGTCGTGGCCTCGAAGATGGCCTCCTCGGCGGACGCCCCTCGCCGGGCGAGCTCGGAGACCTGCGCGTCGTACGAGGTGTCCGAGGCGTCCGTGATGGCGTTCGCGAAGATCGTCGGGTTGGTCGTGACGCCGACGACGTTGCGCGAGACGATGAGCTCGGCGAGGTTCCCGGAGGCGATGCGCGTGCGGGAGAGGTCGTCCAGCCAGATGCTCACGCCCGCGGCGGCGAGCTTTTCGGTGGGGGTGCTCATGCGTTCTCCTCAATGCTGTCTGCTGCCGCCTTCACGGCGGCGATGGTCTCGTGGGCCGCGGCCACCACGGCCTCGGCGGTGATGCCGAACTTCTCGAACAGCGTCTTGTAGTCGGCGGAGGCGCCGAAGTGGTCGATCGCGACGGAACGTCCGTGGTCGCCGACGATCCCGCGCCACGTGAGCGCCGATCCCGCCTCGACCGACACCCGCGCGGTGACCGACGACGGCAGGACGGACTCACGGTATGCCTCGTCCTGCTCGGCGAACCACTCGAGGGAGGGGGCGGACACGACACGGGCGTTCACGCCATCGGCCGCGAGGGACTCGCGTGCGGCGACGGCCAGCTGCACCTCGGAGCCGGTGGCGATGAGGATGACGTCCGGAACGCCGTTCGGGGCCTCCGCGAGGACGTAGGCGCCCTTGACGGCGCCATCGGCGGACGCGAGCTCGTCTCCCGACGCCTCGCCCTTCCCGCGCGCGAAGACCGGGATGTTCTGCCGGGTGAGCGCGAGGCCGGTGGGGCCGGCGTGACGACGGAGGATCTCGAGCCAGACGACCGAGGTCTCGTTCGCATCGGCGGGACGGACCACGGTGAAGTTCGGGATCGCCCGGAGCGTCGCCAGCTGCTCGATCGGCTGGTGGGTCGGGCCGTCCTCGCCCAGCGCGACGGAGTCGTGGGTCCAGACGAAGATGCTGGGCACGTTCATGAGGGCCGCGAGACGGACCGCGGGGCGCATGTAGTCGCTGAAGATCAGGAACGTCCCGCCGAAGGGGCGGGTCGGCCCGTGCAGCACGATGCCGTTGACGATCGCGCCCATCGCGTGCTCGCGGATGCCGAAGTGCAGCACCCGGCCGTAGGGCGTGCCGCTCCACTCGTGCGTCGACCACTGCTCCGGAATGAACGAAGGAGCGCCCTTGATGGTGGTGAGGTTGGACTCGGCGAGGTCCGCGGAGCCGCCCCAGAGCTCGGGGAGCTCGGCGGCGAGGGCGTTGATGACCTGGCCGGACGCGGCACGGGTGGAGACGTCCTTGCCCGCCTCGAAGACGGGCAGCGCGTCGGCGATGCCCTCCGGCAGCGCGTGGGCCTGCAGGCGGTCCAGAAGCGCCTTGCGCTCGGGGTTGGCGGTCGCCCAGGCGTCGAAGGACTCCTGCCAGGCCGCGCGGACCTCGGCTGCCCGCTGCCCGAGAGCGCGGGTGTGGGCGATCACGTCGTCGGGGACGACGAAGGACTTCTCGGGATCGAAGCCCAGGACGCGCTTGGTCGCGGCCAGCTCGTCGGCGCCGAGGGCGGAGCCGTGGATCTTCCCGGTGTTCTGCTTGCCCGGCGACGGCCATCCGATGATGGTCTTCAGGACGATGAGGGAGGGACGGTCGGTCTCGCCCTTGGCCGCCTCGATCGCGTCGTACAGGGCGGCGACGTCCTCGACGTACTCGCCGGTGCGCTTCCAGTCGACCGTCTGCACATGCCACCCGTAGGCGCCGTAGCGTGCCGCGACGTCCTCGGTGAAGGCGACGTTGGTGTCGTCCTCGATCGAGATCTGGTTCGAGTCGTAGATCGCGATGAGGTTGCCCAGCTGCTGATGGCCGGCGAGCGAGCCCGCCTCGCTCGTGACGCCCTCCTGGAGGTCGCCGTCGCCGGCGATCACGTAGACGTAGTGGTCGAACGGACTCGTCCCCGGCGCCGCGTCCGGGTCGAACAGGCCGCGCTCGTACCGGGCGGCATAGGCGAAGCCGACGGCCGAGGCCAGTCCCTGGCCCAGGGGGCCGGTGGTGATCTCGACGCCCTTGGTGTGGCCGTACTCCGGATGCCCTGGCGTGAGCGATCCCCAGGTGCGGAGCGCCTCGAGGTCGGACAGCTCGAGGCCGAAGCCGCCCAGGTAGAGCTGGACGTACTGGGTGAGCGAGGAATGCCCAGCCGAGAGGATGAACCGATCGCGTCCGAGCCAGTGGGTGTCCGCCGGGTCGTGGCGCAGCACCCGCTGGTAGAGCAGATAGGCGGCGGGAGCCAGGCTCATCGCGGTGCCGGGATGCCCGTTGCCCACCTTCTCGACGGCATCGGCCGCCAGAATCCGGGCGGTGTCCACCGCACGTCGGTCGATCTCATCCCACTGCAGTTCCGACACGCCAGAGCCCTTTCCGAGAGATTCGTTCGAGAGCGCCCGTGTCCGTGCGCGTTCCGCGACATCACGGAAAGGCGGGTGTTTCGGGCGCGCAAGCGTTTTTCAGCATAGTGCGGTCGGACCTGCTCGTCGTCGGTCCGTGGCGATTGGGTCTGCGACCGGTTCCTTTCGGAGGGTTGCCATAGGATAGGAGGACTCGCGCGCGCAATCAGGAGGAGGCGATCAGCATCTCGACGATCACCACGCCGGTGTCGGCGGAACGCTCGCTGAAGCGGACGATCCGGGCATACGTCGTCCTCACCAAGCCGCGTGTGCTTGAGCTCCTGCTCGTCTCCACGGTCCCGGTCATGTTCCTCGCCCAGGGCGGTCTTCCCGATCTGTGGCTCGTCGCGGCGACGGTGATCGGCGGCTCGCTGAGCGCCGGCTCGGCTGCGGCGTTCAACATGTATCTGGACCGCGACATCGACGCGCACATGCAGCGTACGGTGAACCGTCCGCTGGTCACGGGCGAGGTGACGCCGCGAGGGGCGCTGATCTTCTCCTGGACGCTGGCGATCGTGTCGACGGTCTGGCTCTGGCTCACCACCAACTGGCTCGCCGCGGTGCTGTCCGCGTCCGCGATCTTCTTCT
>Ga0164243_10001461_pt1 | contig 39980 bp, 31 predicted proteins | sample OricompcompostOP_FD_108781 | JGI IMG/M metagenome (GOLD analysis project Ga0164243, IMG submission 108781) | Organic Plus compost microbial communities from Emeryville, California, USA - Original compost - Organic plus compost (OP) | ecosystem: Engineered > Solid waste > Mixed feedstock >... | reverse complement strand
TGTCCCGGCGCGGTGCTCCGGGGGCGCCGGCACGGCCGGTTGCGTACGCGCGGACGTGTCCGTACCCACCCGGTCGCTGCGCCCGGAGCGCGGGCTCACCATCTCGCCCCCGGGTGGCTGCGGTGCAGGTGCTGAAGTTCGGCGAGCATCCGCCCGAAGGGCTCGGTGTGCACCCCCTGGCGGCCGCCGCCCGCGGACCAGGAGGCTCGCTGGGGACCGTCCGGAACGGTGAGCGTGGCCGCCGTCAGGACGCGGCCGATCCGCTCGCTCCACTCCGCGCGCAGCGAGGCCGGATCGAGCGCGGCCACGGCCGCCTCGTCGGTGCCGCCCGTGCCGTCCGCGCCTGCGCCCGCGGCGGACGCCACGCCTGCCGAACTGCCCACGCCGCCCCGGCCGTCGGCGCCACCCGCGCCGGCGGAGTCGTCGCCGGAGCCGCCGAGGGCGAGCGGTTCGAAAAGCTCGCCCGTGAACCGCCACAGCGCGTCCACCGCGCGCTGCATACGGGCGTGGCTCTCCTCCGTGCCGTCGCCGAGGCGCAGCGTCCAGTGCTCGGCGTGGTCCCGGTGGTACGCCGTCTCGTGCACCGCCTTGGCCGCCAACCCGTGCCCGTGCGCGGCCAGTTGGGTCAAGAGCAGCTCCTGGTGCGTGGAGAAGAACAGCTGCCGGGCGATCGTATGGGCGAAGTCGCCGTTCGGCTGCTCGACCAACTGGCAGTTGCGGAAGTCGCGTTCGTCGCGGAGGTAGACCAGCTCGTCCTCGTCGCCCAGCGCGCTGTAGAGGACGCGGGCCTGGCCGAGCAGGTCGAGCGCGATGTTGGCCAGCGCGACCTCCTCCTCCAGCACCGGGGCGTGCCCGGCCCACTCGCCGAGCCGGTGTGAGAGCACGAACGCGTCGTCCGCGAGGGCCAGTTCGGGCCGCGCTCGTACGCCGCCGGCGCCCGGCGACGGCGTCGCCCCCTCCCGCGGCGCCCGCCGCGCGCTCTCCTCCGCGGTCTCCGCCGTCACAGGTTCTGCACCCCTTCCGGCAGGTCGTAGAACGTCGGGTGGCGGTAGGGCTTGTCGGCGGCGGGGTCGAAGAACGGGTCCTTCTCGTCCGGGGACGAGGCGGTGATCTCGCTGGACGGCACCACCCAGAGCGAGACGCCCTCCGAACGCCGGGTGTAGAGGTCGCGGGCGTTGCGCAGCGCCATCCGCGCGTCCGGCGCGTGCAGGCTTCCGGCGTGCGTGTGCGACAGGCCGCGCCTGCTGCGCACGAACACCTCCCACAGCGGCCACTCCGCTCCGCCGCTCGCCGCCGACGCCGGGTGCTCCCCGCCGCTCGTCGTGCCGCTCATCGCGCAGCCTCCGCCATGTCCACAGGTTCCGCCGGTTCCGTCGCCTGCGCTGCCTGCGCCGCCCGGTCCGCGCCGCCGCGGCCCGCCGCTTTCTTCGCCGCGTACGCCGCAGCCGCCTCCCGCACCCAGGCGCCCTCCTCGTGCGCTCGGCGGCGCTGGGCGAGCCGCTGCTCGTTGCACGGGCCGTTGCCGCGCAGCACCTGCCGGAACTCCTCCCAGTCGATGGCGCCGAAGTCCCAGTGGCCCCGCTCCTCGTTCCACCGCAGGTCGGGGTCGGGCAGCGTGAGGCCGAGGATCTCCGCCTGGGGCACGCAGATGTCCACGAAGCGCTGCCGCAGCTCGTCGTTGGAGTGCCGCTTGATCTTCCACGCCATCGAGCGGTCGCTGTGCGACGACTGCTCCTCGGGCGGGCCGAACATCATCAGCGACGGCCACCACCAGCGGTCCACGGCGTCCTGCGCCATCGCGTGCTGGGCCTCGGTGCCACGGCTGAGCGCGAGCAGCAGCTCGTACCCCTGGCGCTGGTGGAAGGACTCCTCTTTGCAGATGCGGACCATCGCCCGCGCATACGGACCGTACGAACAGCGGCACAGCGGCACTTGGTTGGTGATCGCCGCACCGTCCACGAGCCAGCCGATCGCGCCGACGTCGGCCCACGTGAGCGTGGGGTAGTTGAAGATCGAGGAGTATCTCTGGCGGCCCGAGTGCAGCTTGTCCAGCAGCTCGTCGCGGCTCGCGCCGAGGGTTTCGGTGGCGCTGTAGAGATACAGCCCGTGGCCCGCCTCGTCCTGCACCTTGGCCATCAGGATGGCCTTGCGGCGCAGCGAGGGCGCGCGCGTGATCCAGTTGCCCTCCGGCTGCATGCCGATGATCTCGGAGTGCGCGTGCTGTGCCATCTGCCGGACGAGAGTGGCGCGATAGTCGTCGGGCATCCAGTCGCGCGGCTCGATGCGCTCGTCCGCGGCGATCGCCGCGTCGAAGACCGCCTGCGCTCCGGACGCGTCCGGATCCCGCCCCTCCTCGGGGCGGCCGGCTCCCCCCGCCGACGCGTCGAGCAGGACCGATCCCATACGGACTCCCCTTGCCCGCGGCCGTGGCCGCGATTCCTGCGATGCTTCCCGCCGGTACTGCAGAGCAGACCGGCACTCCCAACCGACCGATCGTTCGGTTCAATGGTGAGCCGGGAGCCCACAGGGTGTCAAGGCTCGAATAACCTCTACGCGTACCGGCCCGCCGACGACCGTGGGGAGCAGGGGGAGGGCATGGAGCCAGAGGAGCAACACACGCCCCGGGGGCGGGAGTCGGGTCCGCCGGGCGCCGCGGACGGGGCGCGCGGCGAGCCCTCCGGCGGCATACGGCGCGAGGTGCGCGGAGCCGGCACCGCGGCGCTCTCGCTGCCCTCGCGGCTGGTGGTCGCGCTCGGCGTGACCGCGGTCGCGGCGGCCGTGGTCGTGCACGTGGCCATGGTGTTCCTGCACGTCGCGCCGCCCAACACCCTGAGCAAGCAGCACAGTCGGGCCGTGAACGGCTACGTCTTCCCGGAGTTCGAGCAGAACTGGAAGCTGTTCGCGCCCAACCCTCTGCAGCAGAACATCGCCGTACAGGCCCGCGCGCTCGTCGCCAGGAACGACGGCACCACCGCGACCACCGGCTGGCGGGACCTCACCGCGCAGGACGGCGCCGGCATCCGGCACAACGTCGCGCCGAGCCACACCCAGCAGAACGAACTCCGGCGCGGCTGGGAGTTCTTCACCGGCTCGCACGACGACAAGGGCAAGCCCGTCGGGCTGCGCGGCGAGCTGTCCGAGAGCTACGTCAAACGCATCGTCATGTCCCGGCTCGGGCCGCGGCTGGCGGGCGGCACCGTCGAGCGGATCCAGGTGCGCTCGGCCACCACACCGGTCGCGCCGCCGGCGTGGAGCAAGGAGAAGGTGAACCGGCGGCCCCAGTACAGCACGCAGCCCTGGTGGCAGGTCACCAGCGCGGATCTGCCGAAGGGCGGTGCGAAGTGACCCGGCGGCAGCGAGCGGAGCGGCGGCGCGAACAGCAGCCGGAGCGGCGGTACGCGCGGGAGCGGCGCGGCCAACTTCCCCCGGAGCAGCGGCGGTCCGGCACCGGAGGCGGCAACTCCGGTGCGTACGGCGCGAACAGCGCGCCCGGTGCGCCCGGTGCGCCCGGTGCGTCCGGCGAGCCGTACACCGAGACCAGGCTGGAGCGGGTGGTGGGCCGCGGGCTCGCCCGGGTCACGCGCGCGCCGCTCGCCCCGTACCAGGCCGCCGTCGTGCGCATCGGCTTCTCGCTGTGCTGGCTGCTGTTCCTGCTGCGCGAGTGGCCGCACCGCCAGGAGCTGTACGGCCCGGACGGGCCCTGGAGTTGGCAGCTGGCCCGCCGGCTCGTCGCCGACAACCACTCGTTCACGGTGCTGCTGTGGTCCGACGCCGACGCGTGGTTCCAGTTCGTGTACGTGCTGGCGATCGCGGCGAGCGTCGCGCTGCTGCTGGGCTGGCGCACCCGTACCGCGTCCGTGCTGTTCATGGTCGGCGTGCTCGCGCTGCAGAACCGCAGCGTCTTCGAGGGCGACGGCGGCGACAACGTCATCCATCTGATGTCGATGTACCTGGTGTTCACACGCTGCGGGCAGGTGTGGTCGCTGGACGCGCGCCGGCAGCGGCTGCGCGCGTCCGAGTCGCCCGCGGTGCCGGGCACGGACACCTCGGGGGCGGCCGGGCCCGTGCTGTGGTGCGTGCTCGGCGCGGCGCTGGTGGCCGCCACCGCCGCGGGCGGACTCGGCCTGGGCTGGGGCCTGTTCTTCTGGTCGCTGTGGGCGGCGCACGCTCTGTGGTGGGCCGTGGACCGGTACGCGCCGCACAGCGAGGCCCGTGGCGTCTGCGACACCCTCGCCAACCTGGCGCACAACGGCGCCCTGTTGGTGATGGTCGTCGAGGTGTGCCTGATCTACTCGACGGCCGGCTGGTACAAGATCCAGGGCTCTCGCTGGCAGGACGGCACCGCCGTCTACTACCCGATGCGACTGGACTACTTCTCGCCGTGGCCGGAGCTGAGCCATGTGCTGGCGGGCAGCGGGCTGCTCGTGATGCTGCTCACGTACGGCACGGTCATGGTCCAAGTCGCCTTCCCCTTCACGCTGTTCAACCGGCGCGTGAAGAACGTGCTGCTCGCCGCAATGATCAGCGAGCATCTCAGTATCGCCGTGCTGCTCGGGCTGCCGTTCTTCTCGCTCGCGATGATCGGCGCGGACGCGATATTCCTGCCCACCGCCGCCCTGGTCTGGCTGGGTGCGCGGGCGTCCGGCGTCGCGGGCAGGCTGGGCCTGCGCCCGCGGCGCACGGGCACGGACGAGGCGCCCGCGGACGGCGGTGCGTACGAGGAGCACGAGCGGGGCGCACGGCACGGAGCGCCCCAAGAGCGCGGGGAGCGCGCGGAGTTGGGCGCGCACGGGGAGCGTACGGAGCCGGTGTACCAGCCGTCCGACGAGCCGGTGCGCGCGAGCGAGGAGCGGGAGGGATGACCGGACGCGGCGGCCGGTCCGGCGGCGGCGCAGAGCCGGACGAGGCGCCGGAGGGGGAGGCGGCGGACGAGGCATTGGACGAGGTGCCGGAGGAGGAGGCGCTGGGCGAGGAGGTGCTGGGCGAGGAGGCTGCGCTGCGGCGGTGGCGCGAACTGGCCGACGGCAGCGTGCTGTTGGACGGCTTTCACGCGCTCAAGCACGCGCTCCGCTTCGAGGCCCGGGTGCCGCTCGCGCTGACCACGGACCGGTCCGCCGCGCTCGCGCTCGCCCGCGATCTCGCCCCGGATCTGACCGGAGTGCTCGGCGGGCTGCTGCGCCCGGTGTCCGCCGAGGCGCTGCGCGGGCTGCTGCCCAGGCCGCACCCCACCGGCGTCGCCGCGCTCGCCGTACGCGGCAGCGGCGTCGGCCCGCGGCGTGCCGCCCGCGCCCGTACGCGGGCCGCCGCGGAACCGGGGAGGGGGCCGGCCCGCACCGCGCCGCTCGTCGTGCTGGACGAGCCGCGCCACCTCGGCAACGTCGGAGCGGTGATCCGGGTCGCCGCCGGAGCGGGCGCGGCCGGCGTGCTGACCACCGGCACGCTCGACCCCTGGCACCCCAACGTCGTACGCGCCGGCGCGGGCCTGCACTTCGCCACCCTGGTCGAGGCGCGGGATCTCGGCGAACTGCCGCAGGGTCCGCTCTACGCGCTCGACCCCGAGGGCGAGGACCTGCGCGGGCTGACGCTGCCGGACGGCGTGCTGCTCGCGTTCGGGTCCGAACGCCGCGGCCTGACGCCGGAGTTGCGCGCACGGGCCGACCGGCTGGTGTCCCTGCCGATGCGGCCGGAGGTCTCCAGCTACAACCTCGCCACCAGCGTCGCGATGACGCTCTACCACTGGATGGCGGGCCGCGGCGGCGCGGGCTGACCGCCGCCGGGCCCGCCAACCCGCCCTCGGCGGCGGTCAGTTGCCGCCACCCGCCGGAGCCGGACCGGCCTGGCACGGGGCCCACAGGCGCGCGGGCCTGGTACGGGCCTCGTGCGGGCCTAGAGGTACGCCGTGGAGGTACGTGCGTGGAGGTATGTGTGTAGCGGTACGTGCGGAGAAGAACGTGCCTGGGCGGGCCTAGAGGTACGGGCCTCCGGAGCGCGGCGAGCGGTCCCCGGACTCGCCGGAAGCGCCGTCGTCCAGTACGCCGGAGGGCAGTGCTCTGCGCATCTGCTCCAACTGCGAGCGCGCGGCCATCTGCTGTGCGAACAGCGCGGTCTGGATGCCGTGGAACAGGCCCTCCAGCCAGCCCACCAACTGCGCCTGCGCGATGCGCAGTTCGGCGTCGGTCGGCACCGAGTCGTCCGTGAACGGCAGCGACAGCCGCTCCAGCTCCTCGATCAGCTCGGGCGCCAGACCGTCCTCCAGCTCCTTGATGGAACTGGTGTGGATCTCCTTGAGGCGGGCCCTGCTCGCCTCGTCCAGCGGCGCGGCCTTCACCTCTTCGAGCAGCTGCTTGATCATGCTGCCGATGCGCATGACCTTCGCGGGCTGCTCGACCATCTCCGTGACCGGGACGTCAGCCTGCTCGTCGCCCTCACCGTCGCCGCCCTTGGACGAGGTGCCGCTGAGAGCCATGCCGTCCGGTCCGACCACGAGAACGTGGGGGCTCTCCTGCGATCGTTCACTGCTCGGCTGTGTCATATCCCCATTCTGCACGCACGGCGGGCACCGGTGTCGCGCAGCCCGTGCAGTCGCCCCGCCGCCGCCAACTCACCGCGGACGGTGACCGTTTCACCACTCCGCGGCACCGCCCGGACCGCGCCGGTTCAGCGGCGCAGCCGCAGCGCGAAGAGGGCCAGCCCGAGCCCGATCGAGGCGAGGCCGGCGCCGTACGGCAGCAGCGGCCGTACGGGTTTCGGCACCGGCGGCAGCGCCTCCGTACCGCCGGAACGCGACGCCTCGGCCCTGTCCGGGGCTCCGGCCCCGCCCGGCGCGGTACGCACCGTGCCGCCGTCCGCTCCGCCCCGGGCCGTGTCTGCCGTGCCTGTCGTGTCTGTCGTGTCTGCCCGGCCGGTCGCGGGGGTGCGGGCGGGCTGCCGGTCCGCGCTGTCCGGAACGGTCGTACGGGTCCGGGAGCCGGCGGGCACGGCACGCTGCCGCCCGACCGGCGCAGGCGTGAACTTCCGGGCGCGGGCGGGAGGTTGGGGGCGCGCTCGGTGTTCGTACGCGCGCTCGCGGCCTCGTTCGCGCTGCGGGGGCGCGGTGCGAACCGCCCGCACGTGCGCGTACTCCCGCAGGACACCTGCCGCCACCCGGGACGGTGCCGGCGCCACCGGTTCCGCGGACTCCGCACCGGCCGCGTCGGCACCGTCCTCCCCGAAGCCCCGGAAGCCCCCGTCCGCCCCGAAGTCTCCGGAGTTCTCGAAGTCCCCGTCCGCCCCGAAGTCCCCGTCGTTCTCGGAGTTCTCGGGGCCCCCGGAGTCCTCGAAGTCCCCGGGGCCTTCGGGGCCCGCGGGATCCGGGGTGTCCCCGAAGTCGTCGTCCGGAACGGCATCCGCCTCGGCACCGTCCGCAGTGCCGCGCTCCGCTCCGTACCCCGTGTGCGCCCCGTACGCGGTGTGCGCCACCTGCACTCCGGCCGTCTCGAACGCCGCGGCCGCGCCGGGGAGTTGGGGCAGTCGGCGGCCGGCGGCCGCCGGGCCGGGGCGGTCTTCCGGCGGGTCGCCTGGCCGCGGCGCGGGCGCCTGCGCCGCGAGCAGCAGCGGAGCGCACAGCAGTACGGCGAGTACGCACGGCGCGAAGGACGCCCTGCGGTGTGCGCGACGACGATGCCCCACGGCGGCGGCCCTCCCGTTGCGGACGTCCGGCAGCGCGACCAGCCTCACACGCTCCCGCGAAACCGGCATTACGGGAGGGCCTTCGGGGGACGTACGGCCGCCGCGCGGGCGGCTACGCTACGGCGTCAGCAGGATCTTCCCGGTGTGCGTGCTCTCCTCCATCGACCGGTGCGCGTCCGTCGCGCGGCTCATCGGCACCGTGTGGTCCACCACCGGCCGTACCCGGCCGTCCGAGACCAGCGGCCACACGTGCTCCCGTACGGCTGCGACGATCGCCGCCTTCTCGGCCGCCGGCCGCGCCCGCAGCGAAGTCGCCGTCACCGCGCCCCTCTTGGCGAGCAGCGCGCCCAGATTCAGTTCGCCCTTGCGGCCGCCCTGGAGGCCGATGATCGCGAGACGGCCGTTGTTCGCGAGCGCCTGCACGTTACGGTCCAGGTACTTCGCGCCCATGATGTCCAGGATGACGTCGGCGCCGTGGCCGTCCGTCTCGTCGCGCAGCACTTCGACGAAGTCCTGCTCGCGGTAGTTGATCAGCAGGTCGGCGCCCAACTCCGCGCACCGCGCCAGCTTTTCGGCGCTGCCCGCGGTGACGGCGACCCGCGCGCCCACCGCCTTCGCCAGCTGGATCGCCATGGTGCCGATGCCGCTGCCGCCGCCGTGCACCAGCAGCGTCTCGCCGGGCCGCAGGTGCGCCACCATGAACACGTTCGACCACACCGTGCAGACCACCTCGGGCAGCGACGCCGCCTCGACCGCGGACAGCCCGTCCGGCACCGGCAGCAACTGCCCGGCGGGGACGGCGACTTGCTCGGCGTACCCGCCGCCGCCCAGCAGCGCGCACACCTCGTCGCCGACCGCCCAGCCCGACACCCCGGCGCCGACCGCCGTGATCCGGCCCGCGCACTCCAGGCCCGGGTACGGCGGGTCGCCGGGCGGCGGGTCGTAGAAGCCGCGGCGCTGCATGATGTCGGCGCGGTTGACGCCGCTCGCCGCGATCTCGATCAGCACTTCGCCCTCGGCCGGCTCGGGCGCGGGCACCTCGGACCATACGAGGGCCTCCGGGCCGCCGGGCTCCGGGACGGTGATCGCGTGCATGGTCGCAGAGCGCGCACCGGCCGATGTGCTCGGCGCGGGCGCGGAGTTGGAGTCGGACGTAGCCATGGAGCCGACGCTACTCCCGGGTGCTGCGCCGCCGCGCCCCCGCCGGTGCGCGCGTGCGACGCGTACGCACGGGCGCGCCGCGGTCCGCGGCCGTTCCGCGGGCCGGCAGCCGGGGTCAGCGTTCGGCGCCGTCCGGTTCGCGGCCGGCGCCCGCGGCCCGCGCCGCCGCCGCGGAGCGGAGGATGACCACGACGCGGTCGGTGGGCTGTATCGGCGTCGCCTCCGGATCGTCGTAGCCGAGCAGCCGGTGCCCGCGCACCACCGACACCACCAAGTCCGTGCACTCGCGCGGGGACCGGCCGACCTCGGCCTTCGTCACCGGGCGTTCGTTCAGCCGCAGACCGGTGCCCTGCGAGATCAGATCCTCCATCACCGAGCTGGCGTTGGGGCTGAGCACGGACAGGCCCAGCAGCCGGCCCGCGGCGCTCGCGCTCGTGATCACGGAGTCCGCTCCGGACTGGCGCAGCAGCGGCACGTTCTCCTCCTCACGCACCGCGGCGACGATCTTGAGGCGGGAGTTCAACTGCCGCGCGGTGAGCGTCACCAGCACCGCGGTGTCGTCCCGCTGCGTCGCGATCACGATCTGCCGCGCCCGGCGCACCTCGGCGCGCGCCAGCACGTCGCTGCGCGTCGCGTCGCCGAGCACGCTCGCGAACCCTTCGTCGTTCGCGGAGTCCACCACGCGGTGGTTCGCGTCGATGACGACGATGCGGTCGCGGTTCACGCCGGTCGAGAGCAGCGTCTGCGCCGCCGACCGGCCCTTCGTGCCGAAGCCGACGACGAGAGTGTGGTCGCGCAACCGGGACCTCCAGCGGGACTGGCGCCACTGCTCGCGCGTACGGTCCGTGAGCGCTTCGAGCGTGGTGCCGATGAGGATGATCAGGAACAGGACGCGCAGCGGCGTCACCAGCAGGATGTTGGCGATACGGGCGCCGTCGCCGGCCGGCGCGATGTCGCCGTAGCCGGTCGTGGAGAGCGTCACCGTCGTGTAGTAGACGCAGTCGAGGAAGGACACCTTGCCGTCGGCGGCGTCGCTGTAGTGGCCGCGGTCGAGATAGACGATCAGCACCGTGAGCCACAGCACGCCGAACGCGGCGAGCAGCCGCCGCGCCACCTGACGCAGCGGGCCGATCTTGGGCCGGGGCAGCAGCACCCGGTGCTGTTCGCTCATATCGGGCGCCACCTCGTGTACGTACGCACGCTTCGCGCCGCGCGCCGGACCGTGCGCACGGGGATACGGCAGCCCCTCCTCGTGGACGCACGCACCGACGTGTTCACCGACGTGTTCACCGGGGCGACCTCACCAGGCGAGCGCGGGGAGCCAGGGCAGTGGCAGCAGCCGTACGTCGGCGCCGGGGGCGGCGCCGCCCGGCGGAACGACGGCCAGGGCGCCGGCGGTGGCGATGCCACGGAGCATGGCGGGTCCGGAGTAGTGGAGGGGGCGGGCATGGGACTCCGCCGGAGAGTACGCGACCGGCACCAGCCGGGTGTCGCGGGGGTGCCCGCGCACCTCCTCGGTGAGCGGCGCACGCGGATCGCGCTGCGCCGGGCCGTCCGCGAGCGTACGCAGCAGCGGCGCCGCGAGCGTCACCAGACCGGACAGGGCGGCCAGCGGATTGCCCGGCAGGCCCACGAAGTGCGGCCCGCCCTGCGGACGTTGCCCCTCCCCGCGGTCGCCCTCGCCCTCACCGTCACTGTCACCGGCGCCGTCACGGTCGTCCTCGCCGGGGAGCCGGGCGAGCAGCATGGGGTGGCCGGGGCGCACCGCGACACCGTCGATGAGGAGCCGCGCCCCGAGCCGGCGCAGCGTCGGACGCACCTGGTCCACCGGCCCGTGCGCCGTGCCGCCCGTGGTCACGATCAGGTCGGCCGTGGTCGCCGCCATCGCCTCGTGCAGCGCCTCGGCGTCGTCCCCGAGCCGCCGCGTGACCAGCACCTCCGCGCCGAGCGCCGACAGCCACGGGCCGACTATCGGGCCGAGCGCGTCCCGGATGCGGCCGTCGCGCGGCGCACCGCGGTACAGCAACTCCTCGCCCAGCACGAGCACTTCGACCCGCGGGCGGCGTACGACGGTGAGCTGGTCGTAGCCCGCCGCCGCGGCGAGGCCGAGCACGGCGGGCGTCACCGGGGCGCCGGCGGGCAGCAGCCGGTCGCCCGACCGGCACTCCTGGCCGCGCGGCCGGATGTCCGCGCCGGGCTGCGGCTGGCGGTGGCGCGCGCCCAGCCGCGCACCGTCGAGCCGCCCGAACTCGCTGCGCAGCACCGCGCTCGCGCCCGCGGGCAGCCGCGCACCCGTCGCGATCCGTACCGCCTGACCGTCTGCGAGCGGACGCTGCTCCCGCTGGTCGCCGGCGAGGATGCCCGGGCTGTCGGGCGGCTCGGCGAGATCCCACGGGCCCGGTCCGGAGACGGCCCAGCCGTCCATGGCGGACGTGTCGAAGGGCGGCAGATCGGTGCGGGCCGCGAGCGGCGCGGCCAGCGTGTGCTGCAGTGCGCTGTCGAGCGGGACGGTGCGCGCGGGCAGCGGTCGCGCGCTGCGCGCCGCGTACGCACGCGCCTCGGACCAGCCGAGCGGGCGGCCCCCTGGACGGTCCGCGCCGTGCGCCGGCCCGGGTCCGCAGCCGTCGCCGCGATCGCGGTCGCCGTGGCCTTGATCGCTGTGGTGATCGCTGTGGTGACCGTCGTGGTGACTGCTGCGGTGACCGGCGTGGTAACCGTCCGGGCGGCCGGACGCGGCTGCTCCACCCGAACCACCCTGCCCGGCGGGGGAGTCGGGCGACGCCCCACGCGCGTACGAAGCCCCCCGGCCCTCACGGACTCCGCGGCCCGCGGAGGACGTTCCGCTTCGGGTGTGGTGGGTGAGCCATGCGGGGGCGGTGAGGTCGTCGTCTTCGTCGTCGGTGCGGTTGGCGTGCGGGTCGTGGGTGCCGGTGTTGGTGGGGGTGTCCGCTGTGCCGGATGGGTCGTCGGTCAACCGGCGTTGTGGGTTGGGGGTTTGGTGCTTCGTGGAGGACGTTCCGCTCGGGGGGTTGCGGTTGAGCCATGCGGGGGCGGTGAGGTCGTCGTCTTCGTCGTCGGTGCGGTTGGCGTGCGGGTCGTGGGTGCCGGCGCGGGCGGAGGCGGCCGCTGTGCCGGATCGGCTCGCCGACTCGCCCCGCTCATCGGTGGGTTCGGCCTCCGCCGGGGAACCGCTCGCCGCCGCGCGGTCCGGCCCGCTGCGGGCCGCGGCGCGGCCGGCGCCGCTCCGGGCGTCCTCGCCCGTACCGCCGCGGCGCGAACTGCCGCCGCGCGCCGGGCCGTTGGCCGACGGGCCGCCGCCCGTGGAGTCGTTGGCCAGTGCGACGGCCTCGTCGAGTTCGTCAGCGCCGCTCATAGTGCGTCATCCCGGTCCTCTTCCCTGTACGACCCGCCCGCTGCCGCGTGCTTCTCCCGCTGCGCCGCGACGTGGCGGCTCCGCACTTTCCGCACCGGCGGGATCCCTCATGCGTTCCGCACCGCAGGCCCGTATCCGCGTCCGGGACGGGGCCGTTGGCCGTCAGCCGTCGCCGCCCGGCCGCTGCGACCCGCCGTCCCCGCTGTCCCCGCCGTTCGCGGCCTTCCCGCCGTTTCCGTCCTCCTCGGCCCAACGCGCCGCCAGCCGGGCCGCTTTGCGCGCCGTCTCCGCGACGTCCTGCGGCGTTCCGCCTCGCAGCGCCGCCGCGTACCCCACGAGGAACGTGGTCAGCGGCGCCGCCGGCCGGGCCACTCCGTGCGCGGCGTCCCGCGCCACGTCGAGCAGTGCGGCTGTGTCGACGTCGAGTTCGATGCCCAGCTCGGCCTTGATCGCGGCCATCCATTCGTCCAGCACGGTGTCATGCTCCCTGATGCGTGCCCTCGCGGCGGCGACGTCGTTCCAGGTGTCGCAGTCGAGGGCGGCGGTGATGCGGTCGGGGTCGGTGATGCGTCGCAGTCTCAGCTCGGGCAGCAGCAGCCGCAAGGGAAGGCCCGCGAGCCGCCCGTACTCGGTGTGCAGCAGGGCGAGTTCGCGGCGCAGCGGCTCCGCGCGGTAGGCGGCGATCAGCGGCTGGTCACGGACGTCGTGCAGCAGCGCGCCGTCCAACTCGCCTTCGCCGCCCGCGGGTTCGCGCGCAGCGGTCACCAACGCCCGTACGGTCGAGGGCCGCAGGAACGGCAGGTCCGCCGACACGACGAGCACCGTGTCCGATGTCGTACGGCGCAGGCCGGCGTCCAGCGCCGCCAACGGGCCGGAGCCCGGCGGCTGTTCGCGGGCCCACAGCACCGGCCGGTGCACGGGGCGCCGCGGCCCGACCACCACCGTCGTACGCGCGCCGGCGCACGCGGACAGCACCCGGTCCAGCAGTGTGCGGGCGCCTACCGTGAGGGCGGGCTTGTCCGCACCCCCGAGCCGCCGGGCCCCGCCGCCCGCGAGCACGACCGCGTCGTACGTGCCCGCGTCGTACTCGCCGGCGCAGCGCGGGGCGTCGGGCGGAACGCTCCCGGCGGACGGGCCGCCGGAAGCGCCGCCGCCGGAGCCGGAGCTGTCGCCGGAGTTGTCGCTGGGGCCGTGGCGGGTCACGCCCTAGAGCGTACGGAGCAGCACCGCCGGCTGCTCCACACAGTCGGCGACGTAGCGGAGGAAACCGCCCGCCGTGCCGCCGTCGCACACCCGGTGATCGAAGGTGAACGACAGCTGTACGACGCTGCGCACCGCCAACTCGCCCTGCACCGCCCACGGTTTGCCGGTTATTCGGCCGACGCCGAGCATGCCGGCCTCGGGGTGGTTGATGATCGGCGTCGAGCCGTCGACGCCGAACACTCCGTAGTTGTTGAGCGTGAAGGTGCCGCCGGTCAGTTCGCGCGGCGTCAGCGTGCCCGCGCGGGCGGACTCGGTGAGCCGGGCCATCTCCGCGTCGAGCCCCGCCATGTCCAGCGCGTGCGCGTCCCGCACGACGGGGACCACGAGCCCGCGCTCGGTCTGCGCCGCGAACCCGAGGTGCACTCCGGAGAAGCGCACGATCTCCCGCGCCTCCTCGTCCACGCTCGCGTTCAGCTCGGGGAAGCGGGACAGCGCGGCGGTGCAGATGCGGGCCAGCAGGGCGAGGAGCGAGACGCGGGCCGCGCCGCGCGCGTCCGCGTGCGCGTTCATCGCCCGGCGGGCGGCGAGCAGTTCGGTCGCGTCGGCGTCCACCCAGCAGGTGGCGTCCGGGATTTCGCGCCGGCTGCGGGACAGCTTGTCGGCGACCGTGGCCCGCAGCCCCGTGAGCGGCACCCGCTCGGCGACGGCCGCCGAGCCGTCCGCCCGCCCGCGCGCCCGGGCGGACGGTGCGGCGGCCGCCTCCTCCGCGGACGCTGCGCCCGGCTCCGTCCCCGCGGCCCGCTCCCGCACCGCGCGGTCGACATCGGCGCGCAGAATCAGCCCGTACGGGCCGGAGCCGCGCAGCGTGCGCAGGTCGATGCCGTGCTCGCGGGCCAGCCGCCGCACCAGCGGTGAGATCACCGGCAGCGGCGCCGAACCGCCCGCCGCCGCGGCCGGGTTCTTCCCGTACGCGCTCTTCCCGTACGCGCCCTGCCCGCCTCTGCCGTCGCCGGTGCCCGCGGCAGCGGCGGCGGTGTCCACACGGGCGCCCGCAGCGTCGTACGCGCCGGTGTGCGAAGCACCGGGTGCCGGCTCTCCGGCAGCCGGGCGGGGCGCCGCGGACGGCGCGGCGGCGCGTGCCCGGCGGCGCCGGACCGCCGTGTCGGCCGTGCCGTAGCCCACCAGCACGTTGCCCGAACTCTCGCCGGAGTCCCCGGAGTTCGCCCCGCCGACGGCGGACTCCCCGGCGCCGTCGTCGGCCCTGGTGCCCTCGGCGGCCCCGGCCGTCTCGGCAGCTCCGGCAGCCCCGGCCGTCTCGGCAGCTCCGGCAGCCCCGGCCGTCTCGGTGTCCGCCGGGCCGTCCGCGGACGCGCCGACGGCCACCGTCACCAGCGGTGCGCCGACCGGGATCTCCGCGCCCTCCTCGCCGTAGCGCGCGGTGACCACGCCGCCGTACGGGCAGGGCACATCCACCAGCGCCTTGGCCGTCTCCACCTCCACCACCGGCTGGTCGACGGCCACCACCTCGCCGACGGAGACGAGCCAGCGTACGACCGTGGCCTCCGTCAGCCCCTCGCCGAGGTCGGGCAGCGCGAACTCGCGTACCGCCGTCATCGCGCACCACCCCGGCCGCGACCGGCCACGCCGACCGTGCTGCCCCCGCCGACCGTGCCGTCCTCCGGGACCCAGTCGCTCTCCCACTGCAACCGCGCCACCGCGTCCAACACCCGCTCCACGTCGGGCAGATGGTGCCGCTCCAGCATCGGCGGCGGATACGGGATGTCGAACCCGGCGACCCGCAGCACCGGCGCCTCCAGATAGTGGAAGCACCGCTCGCTCACTCTGGCCGCCAACTCGGCGCCCGGGCCCGCGAATCCGGCCGACTCGTGCACCACCACCGCCCGTCCCGTGCGCCGCACCGACGCGGTGACCGTCTCCTCGTCGAACGGCACCAGCGAGCGCAGATCCACCACCTCCAGCTCCAGGCCGTCCTCGCGGGCCGCCTCCGCCGCCGCCAGACAGACCGGCACCGAAGGCCCGTACGTGATCAGCGTGGCCGACGTGCCGGAGCGCCGCACCGCCGCACGGCCGATACCGGGGACGGGCGCGGGCCGCTCCGGCGACCAGTCGGCCGACCTGCCCCAGTAGAGCCGCTTCGGCTCCAGGAAGATCACCGGGTCGTCGCTCGCGATCGACTCCCGCAGCAGTCCGTAGGCGTCCTCGACGGTCGCCGGCGTGACGACGTGCAGCCCGGGCGTCGCCATGTAGTACGCCTCCGAGGAGTCGCTGTGGTGCTCGACTCCGCCGATGCCGCCGCCGTACGGCACGCGCACGGTGATCGGCATGGGCAGCGCACCGCGCGTGCGGTTCCGCATCCGCGCGACGTGCGACACCAGCTGCTCGAACGCCGGATAGGCGAAGGCGTCGAACTGCATCTCCACGACGGGCCGCATGCCGTACATCGCCATCCCCACCGCCGTGCCGAGGATGCCAGCCTCGGCCAGCGGCGTATCGGCGCAGCGCTCCGCGCCGAACTGCGCGGCGAGCCCGTCCGTCACCCGGAACACGCCGCCGAGCGTGCCGACGTCCTCGCCGAGCACGAGGACGTCCGGATCCTCGGCCAGCGCATCGTGCAGCGCGCGGTTGAGCGCCTGCGCCATCGTCGCCGGCTTGCGGGACCGCGCGGCGGACCGCTGCTCGCCGCCCGGCGCGTCCACGCCGCCCGTGGAGCCCGACTCCCCGCCCGCGTACGGGCGTTGGGCATCCTGCCGGGCCGCGGCGGCAGGCGAGGCGCCACTCGTCGCCGTACTCATCACGCACCCTCCCGTTCGCGCGCTCCGCCGTCCTTAAGGGGCTCCGCCGAGCCGTCTCCCGTCCCGCCGTCCTCTGCGGCGGCGGCCAGCTCCGCGCGCAACTGCGCGGACTGCTCCCGCAGTTGCGCCGTACCGTCCGCGAATACGTGGTCGAACAGAGCCGCAGGATCCAGCTCCGGCTCCTCCCGCATCCGCTCCCGCAGACCGCTCGCCATCCGCTCGGCCGCCTCCTCCGCGTCCGCCGCCACCCGCGCACCCGCGCCGTCCAGCAGCCCGCGAGCCCCCAACTCCCGCTCCAGCAGCGCCAGCGGATCGTGCTCGCGCCAGGCGGAGACCTCCGAACCGCTGCGGTAGCGCGTCGCGTCGTCCGCGTTCGTATGCGCCTCCAGGCGGTAGGTCACCGCCTCGACCAGCGTCGGACCGCCGCCTTCCCGCGCGCGCTCGACGGACTCGGTCAGCACCTCCAAAACGGCTGGCGCGTCGTTCCCGTCGACGAGCCGGCCGCGCAGCCCGTAGCCGACGGCCTTGTGCGCGAGGGAGGGGGCGGCGGACTGCTTCGCCAGCGGCACGGAGATCGCGAAGCCGTTGTTCTGCACCAGGAAGACCACCGGAGCGCGCCATACGGACGCGAAGTTGAGCGCCTCGTGGAAGTCGCCCTCGCTGGTGCCGCCGTCCCCGACCATCGCCAGCGCCACCACGTCGTCGCCCTTAAGGCGCGCGGCGTGCGCCAGCCCTACGGCGTGCGGGAGTTGAGTGGCCAGCGGCGTGCACAGTGGGGCGACGCGGGCGGCCTTCGGGTCGTAGCCGCTGTGCCAGTCGCCGCGCAGCAGCGACAGCACCGCCACCGGGTCGAGGCCGCGCGCGACGGCCGCGAGCGTGTCCCGGTAGCTCGGAAACAGCCAGTCGCGCTCGCCTAGCGCGAGAGCCGCACCGACCTGGGCGGCCTCCTGCCCCGCCGAAGAGGGGTAGACCGCGAGCCGGCCCTGCTTGGTCAGCGCCGTCGCCTGCTCGTTGAACCGGCGGCCCAGCACCACCTGTTCGTAGAGCCGCACCAGCAGCCCCTCGTCCAGCTCCGCGCCGGTGCCGAGCAGCCGGTGCGGCTCCTCCTCGGGCAGCAGCGGAGCGGGATCGCACAGGGGGCGCCAGGCGGGCGGCGGCGCGGGGCGGTACGCACCCGCCTGCTCGATGACCGTCATGACGGACACCTCCTCGTCGTGGTGTGCCGGGCCGCCGGCGGAAGGCACGTCCGCCGCAGGGCGAGGTCGGCGGAAGCGGCCGCGGGACAGCCCGACCACTTCCACCAACCGATTGTTCGGTCGAAGGGGCAATTTGGCTACAGGCGGCCCCAGCCTGTGGACAACTGGCACGGCCGTACGTTCGATGGGCGCAGAACGTCCACGGAGAGGAGGGTGCGGAGCATGGCGGACGGACAGATGGCCGGAACCGGCGGCGCGGGCGCAACGAGCGGCGAACCCGGCACCGGCGGCGCGGCCGGTGCGGCCGGTGCCAGTGGTGCGGACGGTACGGAAGAGGCGCGGCAGCCCTCCGAACGGCCGCGGCCCCAGGGCGAGTTGGAGCAGCCGGAGCGGACGGGCCCGGCGCACACGCCGACCGCCGCGCCCGCCGCCGCGACGCCCGCGCCGACACTCGGACGCACCGAAACCGAAGCGCCACGCCCGCCCGCCCGTCCGCTCGACGCCGTGGACCGCGGCATCCTGCGCATCCTCCGCGCCGACGGCCGCGCCTCGATACGGTCCGTGGCCGAACGAGTGCACATCTCCCGCGCCAACGCCTACGCCCGCATCAACCGGCTCCTCGACGACGGCGTCATACGCGGCTTCAGCGCACGGATCGATCAAGAACGGGCGGGCCAGGGCGCCTCCGCATACATCACCCTCAAGATCGTGCAGAACTCCTGGCGCAGAGTGCGAGAGCAGCTGCTCGAACTGCCCGGCGCCGCCCACATGGCGCTCGTAGGCGGCGACTTCGACGTTCTGCTCCTGGTGCACACCCAGGACAACCGCGCGCTACGCGACCTGGTCCTCACCCGCATCCAGTCCATCCCGGAAGTGATCAGCACGCGTACGGTGCTGGTCTTCGAGGAGACCGACCTCGAACCGGAACCGTGAGCGCCGACCCGCAGCCCCCGGACGCCGAACGACTACGCGCCGAACCCCAACTACGGCGCGAGAGCGCGGAGTCGAGCAGCCCGCGAGAAGGGCGGACCGGAACCGGAACCGGAACGCCGCCGCTGCTCAGACCCGCAGACCGCTGAAAGCGGTGCGCACGACGGCCTCCGCGACCTGCTCACTCGACGCCGAGCCGTTCCGCCCCGCACGTGCCGGGCTGTACCACTCCACAATCGAATTGATCATCCCGAACAGCAGCCGCGTCGCAAGCCGCGCATCCACGTCCGCACGCAGGTCGCCGTCCGCGGCCGCCTGCCGCAGCAACTCCGCGACCTGCTGATCGAACTCGCGGCGGCGCGCCATCGCCCAGCGCTCGGTGTCGGTGTTGCCGCGCACCCTCAACAGCAGCGTCACATACGGCAGTTCGGCCATCAGAACCTCCGCCGTACGCCGCGTGACGTACTCCAGGCGCTCGACGGCACGGCCCTCCCGCGCCCCCGGCTCGTCGAGGATGCCGAACAGCCCGTCGAGCGCGCGGCTTATGGCACGGCGCAGCAACTCCTCCTTACCGCGGACGTGATGGTAGATCGAAGACTTCGAGATGCCGGCGGCCTTGGACAAGTGCTCCATCGAAGTGCCGTCGTAGCCACGCTCGTTGAACACCCGCACGGCGACCGACAGCAGCGAATCGGGTGTGTAGGTGTCGCGTCTGACCGGCATGGCGCCGATGCTATCCAGGTTTTCCACAGGCCTCCGGCTCCTCTTGCACCGACCGATCGTTCGGTACCAGTATGTGGTTCGTCGCCGCGGCGTCGCATCGTCGCACGGCCCGGGCGCCCGGCTGCGTCCGGGCCGTGCGCCCGGCCCGCTCCCGGCTCCGCGTCGGCGCCCAGACCGCCCGCCACCACCGCCTCGACGAGGAGTTGGTCGCCCGTGACCGCGTCCGTAAGCACGTCCGACACCGGCACCGCCACCGACGCCGCCGGCACCGCCGCCGGTGCGCCCGCGGCCCGGCTCGTCGAGCGGCACCGCCCGACGCTCGACCGCGCGCTGGAGGCCATCCGCACCCGCGAGTTCTGGTCGCCGCACCCGGAACACCCCAAGGCATACGGCGAGAACGGTTCGCTGAGCCCGCAGGAGGGCCGCGCCGCCTTCGACGCAGTGCGCGGCACCCGGCTCGACCCCGGCAGCCAGCCCGGCACGCTGGAATGGGTCGCCACCGAACTCTCGCCCTACGGGCTGGAGATGGGCATCGAATACCCCCGCCCCGACCCCGACGTGCTGCTGCCCGCGATGCTCGCCGGAGTGCCCTCCTGGCGCGCCGCCGGCCCGGAGGCGCGGGCCGCGGTCTGCCTCGAAGTGCTGGCCCGGATCAGCGCGCGTACGCACGAGTTCGCGCACGCCGTCATGCACACCAGCGGCCAGGCGTTCACGATGGCCTTCCAGGCGGGCGGCCCGCATGCGCAGGACCGCGGCATGGAAGCGGTGGCGTACGCCTACGCCGAGCAGGTGCGCACACCCGACGCGGCCGACTGGACCAAGCCGCAAGGCAAGCGCGACCCGCTCCGGCTCGACAAGCGCTTCACCGCGGTCGGACGCGGCCTCTCGCTGCTCATCGGCTGCAACACCTTCCCGACCTGGAACGGCTACCCCGGCTTCTTCGCCTCGCTCGCCACGGGCAACCCCGTGCTGGTCAAACCGCATCCGCGGGCCGTGCTGCCGCTCGCCCTGACGGTGCGCATCGCCCGCGAAGTGCTGGCCGAAGAGGGCTTCTCGCCCGACCTGGTGGCGCTCGCCGCAGAGCGGGACGGCGAGGGCATCGCCAAGGAGCTGGCGGTGCGCCCGGAGGTGCGCATCATCGACTACACCGGCTCGACCGCCTTCGGCGACTGGCTGGAGACGCACGCCCGGCAGGCCCGCGTCTTCACCGAAAAGGCCGGTGTCAACACGGTGTTGATCCACTCCACCGACGACTACCGCGGCATGCTCGGCAACCTCGCGTTCTCGCTCTCGCTCTACAGCGGCCAGATGTGCACCACACCGCAGAACCTGCTGATCCCCCGCGACGGCATCTCGACCGACGCCGGAGAGAAGTCGTTCGCGGAAGTCGTGGACGACCTCGGCGCCGCCGTCGGCTCCCTGCTCGGCGACGACACACGTGCGCACGCCCTGCTGGGCGCGGTGGTCAACTCCGGAGTGCGCGAGCGTATCGAGTCGGCGCCGTCCCTCGGCGAAGTCGCCCTGCACACACGGGAGTTGGAGCACCCGGAGTTTCCGGGGGCGACGGTGCGTACGCCCGTCATCGTCAAAGTGGACGGAACGCAGAGCGTCACCGCGGACGGCGGCGCGGACGCGGAGGCGGAACGGCCCGAAGTCCCCTACCTCGCCGAGCACTTCGGGCCGATCTCGTTCGCGGTGGCCGTCCCCTCCACCGCCGACGCCGTCGCGCTGCTGCGGCGCACGGTGCGGGAGCGAGGCGCCATGACCGTGGCCGGATACACCACGTCGCCGGAAGTCGAGCGGCAGATCGAAGACGCCTGCCTGGACGAGCGCGCCCAGCTCTCGCTCAACCTCACCGGCGGGGTGTACGTGAACCAGACGGCCGCGTTCTCCGACTTCCACGGCTCGGGCGGCAACCCGGCCGCCAACGCGGCGCTGTGCGACGGCGCTTTCGTCGCCGACCGCTTCCGCACCGTAGAGGTCAGACGCCCGGCGTAGGGGCGACCGGCCGTGCCGGCGTCCCCAACGAGGCCCGGGCCAGGCCGCGTTGGGGACGCCGCTCAGCCGGCGCGGCCTGCGCCGGATTCGCTGAGCCGATGCCGGCGAAAAGGGGGGCATGGGGGTGGGGGGAGGGGGGAGCCCCCCCAGAAGTCCAGCCCCCGCCCCAAACCCACCCGCCCAGGCGACGCGGCCGCCAGGCAGCGAGGCACCCAGGCGACGAGCAGCCAGGGAGGAGCCCCCGGAGTCCCTAGGCAACGGGGCACCCCAGGCGGCCAGTTGGCCGACGGGCAGGCGACGAGGTGGCCGGTCAGGTGGCCGACGAGTCGCCACTGGCGCGATGCTCCGGCACGCGGTGCCCCGATGGCGCGGTGCTCCGCGCCGAGGTGACCCGGATCTGAGGTGACCCGGATCTGAGGTGACTCGGATCTGAGGTGACTCGGATCTGAAGTGACCCGGCACCGAGGTGACCCGCCAGCCAAGCGGCAAGGTGCCCGCTGTCGCCGACCGCCGCGCCACCCTGTGGCAACCTGCCGCGCCCCCTGTCGCCATCCCTGGCGTCAACTTCTCCGTCGGCCTCGGTGCGGCGACCGGGCTCGGCGGTCAACTTCCGGCTCGGCCACGGCAGATGGACCGGCGGGTCAACTGCCGCATCAGCGAGTCGCGTTGACGCTCACTGGTTGGCGGGGTGGCCGGTGGACACCGTCAGGACGATCTCCTTCTTCTTGGGGTTGAAGGACTGACCCGGCTCGGGGTCCTGCTCGGTGACGGCGTTCTTGCCCCAGATCGCCTCGTCCTCCTTCTTGACGGGCTCCTTGTACACCCAACCGGCCGCGCGGATACACGCTTTGACGGAGGAGAGGTTGTGGTGGGTGAGCTGCGGCGCGACCTTCTTCTTCTTGTCCTCGAAGGAGGGGGCGGCGTTGGTGCACTCGGTCTTCGGGATCGTCTTCGTCTTGTCCTCGGGCTTGAACCTCTGGGTGTTGCCTTTGTCCGAGCCTTCGGACGAGGCGCTGTGCTTCTTCCGGCTCTTGCCTGCTTCGTCGCCGCTCGAACCGTTGCTCATGTTGATCACGATGACCAGCACCGTGATCGCGGCGACGACTGCGACCGCCGAGCCGATGAGCACCGGCAGATTGCTCTTGCCGCCGCCGCGGCCTCCGTGCCCGCCGGGGGCCCCCGCCGGCGACATCGAGTAGGGCGGCGGAGTCTGCGAGCCGCCGAACTGTGCTGCCGGCTGGGCGGGTTGAGTGGGCGGCGGCGGTGTCGACGGTCCGTAGCCGCCGTACTGCCCTTGGTAGGGCTGCTGCATGTGGCCTTGCGGCGGCGGTGTCCCGGTGCCGACCGGCGGGAAGACCGCCTGTCCGACGCCCGCGCCGCTCTGGCCCATGGGGTTGTTGACGATCTGCGGTGCCGTGCCGCCGACGACTGCGCCGGCGACGCGCTGGCACTCGTCGTGCATCGCTTCGGCCGACGGGAAGCGCTCGTTGGGGTTCTTCCGCAGCGTGCGGGCCACGAGTGCATCCGCGGCGGGCGGCACCGTCTGGTTGATCGCGGACGGCTGCGGCGGCTCCTCCTGCACGTGCGCGTACGCGATGGCGAGCGGCGAGTCCGCGTCGAAGGGCAGCCGGCCGGTCAGCAGCTCGAAGAGCATGATGCCCACCGAGTACAGGTCGGAGCGGGCGTCCACGCCGCGCCCCAGCGCCTGTTCCGGGGAGAGGTACTGCGGGGTGCCGACGACCATGCCGGTCTGCGTCATCGACGTCACGCCGGACTGCATGGCCCGGGCGATGCCGAAGTCCATGACCTTGACCACACCGCGCCGGGTGACCATCACGTTGCCCGGCTTGATGTCCCGGTGTACGAGGCCCATTTCGTGGCTGACTTCGAGCGCGGCCAGCACATCGCCGGTGATCTTCAGCGCCTTCTCGGTGGGCATCGCGCCGAACTGCGCGATGTCCTCGTCGAGAACGCTGCGCAGCGGCTTGCCCTCGACGTACTCCATGACGATGTACGGCACCATCGCGCCGTCGATCTCGTCCTCGCCGGAGTCGAAGACGGAGACGATGTTGGTGTGCGTGAGCTTCGCCACGGACTGTGCTTCGCGCCGGAACCGCTCGCGGAACGACTGCTCCCGGCCCAGCTCCGTGTGCAGCGTCTTGACCGCGACCTGCCGGTCGAGCACCGAGTCGTACGCGAGGTACACGGAGGCCATGCCGCCGGAGCCGAGCAGACTCTGCAGCTGGAAACGGCCGCCGATGGTGCGGCCCAAGTATTGGGCGGCTGCCTGTCCGCCGTCGTCGCTCATCTGACTGCTTCCCCCTCGGCGGCAGTTGGCCCCGCGCAGGTACGGCACGGGCTCGGCCGTCCGCGCCCGCGTGATCCACTAATCCTGATACTCGCCCAAGTCTGCCCGAGGGTTGGGCGACGTCAAGTTCGGTGCCCGTTCCGTAACCGGATGAGCAAGGTGTGACGGGCGCTGTGGCGTTGCCGTTGCCGAAACGTTGCCGCCCGTCTCGACCGGCGGTCGACGGGACGCCACCGCGGTGCCGTGTGGGCGCCATGTGACGGACTGCACCGTCGCGTTGGGGTCACCGTTCCCCCACCGTTCCCTCACAGGTCGCCGCCTGCGAACTTGCGAGCCGGGTACCACAGCCGATTTGATGGCCACTCCTTCCCCGCTCCGCACCCACCACCCAGCATGTAGCCTCCCCAAGCGGGCTGGACGTGTCCGGCGCAGCCGGGTGCGGGCCGAGGTTCCACACGACCCCGAGGAGATGCGCTCCCGCGAGCCCCACGCTCTTCTCTTCCCACGAACACGGCGAGGACTGATGGCACAGATGCAGGCCGGCGGAGGCCCTCCGGGGTCCGACGCGACTGGCGGCTCCATGCCCGATTCGCCCGAGTTGTGGGGTAACAACGGGCTTGTGGGCGACGGCCGTTACCGCTTGACGCGGCGCCTCGGGCGGGGCGGCATGGCCGAGGTGTTCGGCGCCGAGGACCTTCGTCTGGGCCGCACCGTCGCGGTGAAGCTGCTCCGTTCCGATCTCGCCGAAGACCCGGTCTCCAAGGCCCGGTTCACGCGCGAGGCACAGTCCGTCGCGGGCCTCAACCACCACGCCGTCGTCGCGGTCTACGACTCGGGCGAGGAGATCATCGGCGGCAACGTCACGCCGTACATCGTGATGGAGCTGGTCGAGGGCCGTACGATCCGCGATCTGCTGCTCGGCTCCGAAGCGCCGCCGCCGGACCAGGCGTTGATCATCGTGTCCGGCGTTCTCGAAGCGCTCGCCTACAGCCATCAGCACGGCATCGTGCACCGCGACATCAAGCCGGCGAACGTGATCATCACGCAGCAGGGCGCGGTCAAGGTGATGGACTTCGGCATCGCCCGCGCCATGCACGGCGCGTCCAACACCATGACGCAGACCGGCATGGTGATGGGCACGCCGCAGTACCTCTCGCCGGAGCAGGCGCTCGGGCACGCCGTGGACACCCGCTCCGACCTGTACGCCACGGGCTGTCTGCTGTACGAACTGCTCACCGCACGCCCGCCGTTCACCGGCGAGACCCCGCTCTCGGTGGTCTACCAGCATGTGCAGGACGAGCCGGTGCCGCCGTCCGAGATGTCGCCGTCGGCGCCGCCGGAGCTGGACGGGCTGGTGCTGCGCGCGCTCGCGAAGGAGCCGGACGACCGGTTCCAGAGCGCGGAAGAGATGCGCGGGCTCACGCAGTTCGGGCTGCAGATGCTGCGCGAGCACGGCGGCCACACCGGCGGTGTGTGGGACACCGGCCCGGTCCACCACACCGGCGCCACCACTCGCGTCATGGGCGCGGCGGGCGCCGACGCACGGTCTCATCCGCAGCACGGCGACACGTCGCAGCTGGCGCCGCCGATGCTGATGGGCTCCCCGGACCGGGACGACGAGGGCGGCGGCCGTCGCGGTGCGCGGCGCGGCGGCTCCGGCAAGTACGCGGTTCTCGCCTTTCTCGCCGTCGTGGCCGTGGCGGTGGGCCTGTACTTCGGGCTCACCCACGACTCGCACGATCCGGGCGGCGACACCGGCAAGAAGACGACCGAGCCGCAGGACAAGGACACGCACAAGAAGCGGACCACGTCGCCGGACCAGACTCAGCAGCCGGGCACCGGCGGCGACACGGGCGACTGGACGCCGACGCAGTCGCCGACGCAGACCTCGCCGGGCCCGACCGACGGCTCGACGGACAAGCCGACGCGCTCTCCGTCCAGCAGCCAGTCCGGCGGCCAGAACGGCCACGGCGGGCAGAACGGCGGTGACGGCGGCGACAGTTCGTCGCCCACCGGCAAGCCCTCTCCGCCCGGCAAGACCGATGGCGGCGGTGGCGACGGCGGTGCCGGTGGCGACGGCGGCGATCAGGGCGGCGCAGACAACGGCGGTCTGGACGCCGGCGGCGAAACCGGCGGGTGACCTGGCACGGCCGGCCGGCCGTGGCGCCCGCGGCCCGTCGGCGTCCCGAACGGCGGCCGTACGAGCGGCAGTTGCCCACTTCGCGCGTTCGCGCGCGCTGACGTCCGCGGCCGGTTGAGCCGTACGGACGGCGCATCCGGGCACCGCGCTCGGTCCCGGTCCCGGCCCGGCCCCGGGAGTCCCGGCTCCGGGGGCCCCGATCCCGCTTCCGGCCCCTTCACGGATCTCGTCCGTACGCGGTGTGCCCCGTTTTGCGCACGCCGGCGGTCTCACATACGGGTGCACTCCCTGCTCTTCCGTGGCTTGCCGCCCCGGGATACCGTGCGGATGTCCGCGCGGTCCGCGGAGCTGTGACCAGCGAAGTCCCCGATCTCGTGCACCGGCTGCCTTGGAGTCCGGCCCTTAGTTGGATATCCGAGCAAAGTTGCAGGTCAGGGCGGGTCCATGCGTGTATGGAGTTCTGGGCGCGGCGTGTGCGGACCGTCGACCGGGCCAGCAGTCACCACCCGGTTCCCGTGCGCGACGCACCCACCCCGTGCGCGGTACGGGACCGGGCGAGCCTCCCTCCGCCCCGGCGGCGGGGGAACCCCAGGTCACCGGCGATCCCGGGACCGGACAGACAGAGGAGCACACGTGACCGTGGAGAGCACTGCAGCGCGCGGTGAGCCGCGCCGCGGCGGTACGGCCGGCAAGGCGGCGCAGCCTCCGGCGAAGTCCGAGGCCGGCGACGGGGCGAAGAGCGCCGGAGCCGCCAACAGCGCCGCGGCGGGCGGCAGTTCACAGAAGGCGAAGCCCGCGAAGTCTTCGGCGAAGTCCGACAAGGCCGCCGCGAAGTCCGAGAAGACCAAGGCCGGCAAGGCGGCGAAGGAGACCAAGGCCAAGGAGTCCAAGGCTGCCAAGGAGCCCAAGGCCAAGGAGTCCAAGTCCGGGAAGGCAGCCGGCAAGGCGGTGAAGCCGTCGGCGTCCCGCAGCACCTCCGCCACGTCGCGCACGGCCAAGTCCCGTACGGCCAAGGCCGGTTCGGGCAACGCAGGTGGCACCGGCGGCGCGCCCGTACCGAGCCCCGAGGCCGTACAGCTGCTCACGCCGGACGGTGAGCGCGTGTCACACCCCGACTACGCGCTCGACCTGTCCGCCGGCGAACTGCGCGGCCTCTACCGCGACATGGTGCTCACGCGCCGCTTCGACACCGAGGCCACCGCGCTTCAGCGGCAGGGCGAACTGGGCCTGTGGGCCTCGCTGTTGGGCCAGGAGGCGGCCCAGATCGGCTCCGGGCGCGCGCTGCACGACGACGACTACGTCTTCCCCACCTACCGCGAGCACGGCGTCGCCTGGTGCCGCGGCGTCGACCCGACGAACCTGCTGGGCATGTTCCGCGGCGTCAACAACGGCGGCTGGGACCCGAACAGCAACAACTTCCACCTGTACACGATCGTCATCGGCTCCCAGGTGCTGCACGCCACCGGGTACGCGATGGGCGTCGCGAAGGACGGCGCCGAGTCCGCCGTCATCGCGTACTTCGGCGACGGCGCCTCCTCGCAGGGCGACGTCGCGGAGGCGTTCACCTTCGCCTCCGTCTACAACGCCCCGGTCGTCTTCTTCTGCCAGAACAACCAGTGGGCGATCTCCGAGCCCGCCGAGCGCCAGTCCCGGGTGCCGATCTACCAGCGTGCGCAGGGCTTCGGCTTCCCCGGCGTCCGCGTCGACGGCAACGACGTACTGGCCTGCCTCGCCGTCACCCGCGCCGCGCTGGAGCGGGCGCGCAGCGGCGAGGGGCCGATGCTGGTCGAGGCGTACACGTACCGGATGGGCGCGCACACCACCTCCGACGATCCGACGCGGTACCGCCCCGACGAGGAGCGCGAAGAGTGGGAGGCCAAGGACCCGATCGCGCGGCTGCGCACGTACCTCGAACGGGACGGGCTCGCGGACGCGGAGTTCTTCGCCGAACTCGACCGGGAGAGCGAGGAGATGGGCCGGCACGTACGGGAGGCGATCCGCACCATGCCCGACCCGGACTCGATGGCCGTCTTCGGGCACGTCTACGCCGACGGGCACGCGCTCGTCGACGAGGAGCGCGCCGAGTACGCCGACTATCTCGCGTCCTTCGCCGACTCCCCCGAGGAGGTCCGCTGATGGCCACCGACACCACGAGCGCGGGCGGCGCCCGCCGGCTGCCTCTCGCCAAGGCGCTCAACGAGTCGCTGCGCGCCGCCCTGGAGAGCGACTCCAAGGTGCTGATCATGGGCGAGGACGTGGGCAAGCTCGGCGGCGTCTTCCGGATCACCGACGGGCTGCAGAAGGACTTCGGCGAGGGCCGCGTCATCGATACGCCGCTGGCCGAGTCCGGCATCGTCGGCACCGCGATCGGTCTCGCGCTGCGCGGCTACCGTCCCGTCGTGGAGATCCAGTTCGACGGCTTCGTGTTCCCCGCGTACGACCAGATCGTCACGCAGCTCGCCAAGATGCATGCTCGCGCGCTGGGCAAGGTGAAGCTGCCGGTCGTCATCCGCATTCCGTACGCGGGCGGTATCGGCGCCGTGGAGCACCACAGCGAGTCGCCGGAGGCGCTGTTCGCGCACGTCGCGGGGCTCAAGTGCGTCTCGCCGTCGAACAGTTCGGACGCGTACTGGATGCTGCGCCAGGCCATCGAGAGCAACGACCCGGTGATCTTCTTCGAGCCGAAGCGCCGCTACTGGGACAAGGGCGACGTGGACGCGTCCGCGCTGCCGGCGCCGCTGCACTCGGCCCGCGTCGCGCGCGAGGGCCGCGACCTCACGCTGGCCGCGTACGGGCCGATGGTGAAGACGTGCCTGGAGGCGGCGAACGCCGCGCAGGAGGAGGGGCGTTCGCTGGAGGTCGTGGATCTGCGGTCGCTGTCGCCGATCGACTTCGACACTCTCCAGCGGTCGGTCGAGCGGACCGGCAGGCTGGTGGTGGTGCACGAGGCGCCCGTCTTCCTCGGCACCGGTTCGGAGGTGGCCGCGCGCATCACCGAGCGCTGCTTCTACCACCTGGAGGCGCCGGTGCTGCGGGTCGGCGGCTTCCACGCGCCGTATCCTCCGGCGCGGCTGGAGGACGAGTATCTGCCGGGCCTGGACCGGGTGCTCGATGCCGTCGACCGCGCGCTGGCCTACTGAGGAGAGTCGTGACGATGACGAAGAGCGCGACCCGTATCCGCGAGTTCGCGATGCCCGACGTGGGTGAGGGGCTGACCGAGGCCGAGATCCTCAAGTGGCATGTGGCGCCCGGCGACACGGTCACGGACGGGCAGATCGTCTGCGAGGTGGAGACGGCGAAGGCGGCCGTCGAGCTGCCGGTGCCGTTCGACGGCGCCGTGCACGCGCTGCACTATCCCGAGGGCACGACCGTCGACGTCGGTACGTCCATCATCGCCGTGGACACCGACCCGTCGGCGGGGCCGCTGGAGCAGAACGGCGGCGGCGCGGCCGAGGCGACAGAGGCGTCCGAGGCGACCGAGGCGGGGCAGCCGGACGGAGCGGCTGCCGCGTCCGGCGCGGGCGAGGGCGGCGAAGGAGGGCAGCGGCAGGCGGTGCTGGTCGGCTACGGCGTCGCCGAGTCCGCGACGAAGCGCCGGCCGCGCAAGCCGCAGCGGTCCGCGCCCGAGCCGCGGCGCGAGCCGGAGCAGGGGGCCGCGCCCCAGCCGCAGCCGGAACAGCCGCAGCCGCAGGCCCAGCAACCCCGGCAGCCGGCCGCCGCCGCGCCCCAAGAGCCCGCTGCGGCAGGCGAGTTGAACGGGCGCGGCGGCCGGCCGCTCGCCAAACCGCCCGTACGCAAGCTCGCCAAGGACCTCGGCATCGACCTGGCGACGGTGACCCCGACCGGCCCGGGCGGCGTCATCACCCGGGACGACGTGCACTCGGCGAGCGCGGCCACCGCCGCCGGGCCGGCCGCGGAAGCGCCCACGGCCGCCGCCACCGCGCCGGCCGCGCCCGCCGCACCGTCCCCGGCCTCCGGCCCTGCGGCGCAGCCCGCACCGCAGCCGGTCCGCGCGGGCGAGACCCGGGAACCGGTGCGCGGCGTACGCAGGGCCACCGCGCAGGCCATGGTGCAGAGCGCGTTCACGGCGCCGCACGTCACCGAGTTCGTCACGGTCGACGTCACCCGCACCATGAAGCTCGTACGGAAGCTGAAGCGGGACCCGGACCTGCAAGGGGTGCGGGTCAATCCGCTGCTGCTGGTGGCGAAGGCGTTCCTGGTCGCGATCCGGCGCCACCCGGAGGTCAACTCCGCCTGGGACGAGGCGAATCAGGAGATCGTCCGCAAGGACTACGTGAACCTGGGCATCGCCGCGGCCACACCGCGCGGGCTGATCGTCCCCAACATCAAGGACGCGCAGGCCAAGACGCTGCCCGAACTGGCGTCCGCGCTGGAGGAGTTGGTGGCCACCGCCCGCGAGGGCCGCACCGCGCCGGACGCGATGCAGGGCGGCACGGTCACGATCACCAACGTCGGCGTCTTCGGCGTCGACACCGGCACGCCGATCCTCAACCCCGGCGAGTCCGCGATCCTCGCCTTCGGGCAGGTGCGGCAGCAGCCCTGGGTGCACAAGGGCGAGGTGAAGCCGCGGGACGTCACGACGCTCGCGCTGTCCTTCGATCACCGCCTGGTGGACGGGGAGTTGGGCTCGAAGGTGCTCGCCGACGTGGCGGCCGTACTGGAGCGGCCCAAGCGCCTGCTGACCTGGGGCTGAATCGGCCGGCACAGGCGGACGGGCTCGAAGGCCCGCCGACGTCCCGCCGAAGTCCCGCTCCGGGCCCGCCGCTTCCCGCGGCGGGCCCGGACCGTACCGGCGCCCGCCCGTCCGCGCGTTGTCCGTATGGCGGACGCGGCCTCGTCACGCATCTGTGTTGTATCTATGGTGTGCACATGCCCGTCAGCCCGGCCACCGGCGCAGCCGAACACGCCCTCGCGGCCGCACCCGCCGCCGGCACCGCGCCCGCGGCCGCCTCCGGCGACACCGCCAAGCGCCCGCCCGCCGCCGAGCGCGTCTACACGCACGTCAAAGAGGCCGTGCTGCACCGGCGTTACGAAGGCGGCATGCTGCTCACTGAAGGCGAACTGGCCGAAGCCGTCGGCGTCTCCCGCACGCCCGTACGCGAAGCGCTGCTCAGGCTGGAGGCCGAAGGACTGCTCAAGCTCTACCCCAAGAAGGGTGCGCTCGTGCTGCCCGTGGCCGCGCAGGAGATCACCGACGTCGTCGAGACCCGGCTGCTCGTGGAAGAGCACGCGGTACGCAAGACCTCGGTGCCCGTACGCACCGAACTCATCGCCCGCCTCGAGGAGTTGCTGCAAGAACAGCGCACGCACGCCGCCGGCGGCGACCTCGCCGCGTTCGCGAGCAGCGACCGCTGCTTCCACGCCGAGATCGTCAAAGCCACCGGCAACGCGATCCTCACCCGCCTCTACGACCAGCTCCGCGACCGCCAACTCCGCATGGGCGTCGCGGTGATGCACGCGCACCCCGACCGCATCGCCAAGAACATCACCGAACACACCGAAATCATGGAGGCGTTGCGCGCAGGCGACGCGGACGCGGCGGCCGACGCCGTGCACCAGCACGTGACCTGGGTCGGACACCTGGTCCACGGTGATGTGCGGTGAGCAACTCCGCGTCCTCGTCGTCCTCTTCGTCGTCCTGGTCCTCGCGCACCGGAGCAGGCGGCAGCGCGGGCTCCGCGTCCGGCTCCGGCACCGGCACGCCCGCCGGCACCGGCCGAGGCGCGGGCTCGGGCCCCGGCTCCGGGCCAGGGCACGGGCAGGGCCCCGCCACCCGCGTCGACCCGCCGGGCGGCCGGCGCGCAGTCGCCGTATGGGGCCTCGGCGTCGCCGTCTACTTCACCGCGATCACCTACCGCACCAGCCTCGGCGTCGCCGGACTGGACGCCGCCCACCGGTTCGGCATCAACGCCTCCGCGCTGGCCACGTTCTCGATCCTCCAACTCCTCGTCTACGCGGGCATGCAGATCCCCGTCGGGCTGCTCGTGGACCGGCTCGGCACCAAGAAGGTGCTCGCACTCGGCGTCGTGCTGTTCACCGCCGCGCAGTTCGGCTTCGCGCTCGCCACCTCCTACGGCGCCGCGCTCGCGTTCCGCGCCCTGCTCGGCTGCGGCGACGCGATGACGTTCATCAGCGTGCTGCGGCTCGGCTCCCGCTGGTTCCCCGCCAAACGCGGCCCGCTCATCGCGCAGATCGCCGCGCTCATCGGCATGGCCGGCAACCTCGTCACCACGCTCGTACTGGCCCGGCTGCTCGACTCGTTCGGCTGGACGCCCACGTTCGCCGGCAGCGCCGCCGGCGGCGCCCTGCTCCTCGTCCTCGTGCTGCTCTTCCTCAAGGACCACCCCGCCGGGTACGCGCCGCCGCCGCCCGCGCACCCGCACGAAGGCGGCTACATACGCCGGCAGATCGCCCGCACCTGGCGCGAACCCGGCACCCGGCTCGGCATGTGGGTGCACTTCACGACCCAATTCCCCGGCATGGTCTTCCTGTTGCTGTGGGGCATGCCGTTCCTCGTCGAAGCGCAGGGCCTGGACCGCGGCACCGCCGGCGAACTGCTCACGCTCGTCGTGCTGTCCAACATGGTCGTCGGACTCGTCTACGGACAGGTCATCGCCCGCCACCACCGCGCCCGCGCCCCCATCGCGCTGGCCACCGCCGCGGCCACCGCGAGCGCATGGGCGGCCACGCTGCTGTGGCCGGGCCACGCACCGATGTGGCTGCTCGTGCTGCTGTGCGCCGTGCTCGGCGCCTGCGGCCCCGCCTCCATGATCGGCTTCGACTTCGCCCGCCCGGCCAACCCGGCACACCGGCAGGGCACCGCCTCCGGCATCGTCAACATGGGCGGGTTCACCGCCTCCATGACGACGCTGCTCGCCGTCGGCGTCCTGCTCGACCTCACCGGCGACGACTTCCGCATCGCCTTCTGCGGCATCTTCGTACTCGAAGCGCTGGGCGTCACCCAGATCCTGCGGCTGCGCCGCCGCGCACACCGCCGCGAAACGGAACGCGTCGTCGCCAGCCGGGTCGAGGCTGTGCACGTCCCGGTTAGTTGACCGGTACGGAACCTCTGGGCCCAACTCCCGCCCGGTACAAGGCTTCTGGGGCCCACTCCCTCTTGGGGCAACTCCAGTGAGGGAGCCGAAGGGCCCCGCCGGTGTCGAAAGGCGGGGGCACCTCCCAGCCCCGGAGGGGCGAGGGGGCCGAAGTCGAGGAGCGCAGCGACGAAGGCTGAGGACCGTCGACACCGGCTTTCAGGGGCCCGGAGGCGAGCGAACAACGACCAGAATCACGGCGTCACCGCGAAGTTGCCCAGCACCGCTCCCGCCAGCGCCTGGTCCCCCTCCACTTTCACCTGGTCTGCGACGGCTTCCGGGCGTACTCGTCCGCAGGCCAGCCGCAGGTAGGTTTCCCAGTTCAGGGTCAGTCCGACGGTGGGGCCGAGTGAGGGGCTGCCGTCGACGTGGCCGCGGCCTTGCCCGTCGACGCGGACTGTACGCAGGAATTCGACGGGGCCGCTGACGTCGAAGACGACTACGGAGTCGGCTGGTGCGCCCGCGTCTTTGGCGACCACTTTGGGCAGCGCTTCGATCAGTACGTCCCGTGCGACGTACGCGCCCGCCGAGTCGAGGTTGCCCGGCTTGCCGAGGGCGCGGCGGATGTCCTGTTCGTGTACCCACACGTCGAACGCCCGCATGCGCAGCTGCTGTTCGAGCGTCACAGGGGCGCCGCCGGGAAGGACGCTGCGCACTTCTTCGTCGGGCTGCCGCTTCTCGCCGCGCAGTTGGCGGGAGCGGCGGATGATCGTGTACTCCAGCTCGCTGGTCATTTCCGGGCCGGTGTGGTGCCGGCGTACGTCGACTTGGATCTCCATGTAGCGGCCGGCCTCGTCCACCACGTGGTAGAGGTCCCGGGGCAGGGTGTGGATCGGGCGCGGGTCGCCCAACAGCTCGCATTCCAGGCCGATGACGTGCGAGACCACGTCCCGCACGGACCAGCCGGGGCAGGCGGTCCTGCGGTTCCACTCGCCCTCCGCGAGCGGCTGCACCAGCTCGGATATCGCTTCTATTGACTCGGTCCAGGCGTCGACGTAGGGCTGCAGGCTTGGATGGTCGGTCACGAGACCCCTCGGGCGGTACGGACGTTCGCTGTCTGGGTGCTCTCAAGTTACGCTGCGCACGGGCACCCGGCATCTGTTTCAACTCACGATGCTAGGCCCTCTGTTCAAAGGAGCGTCGTCGCCTCGTAGCGACGCTCTCGGGACGGACGGGACGTTGCGGACGGAGCCTCCGGGGGCGGCCTCGTCGTTCTCGTCGCTCTCGTCGTTGTCGTCGTTGTCGTTGCCTTCTCGACGCACAGGCGGTGGTCACGGTGCGGACTTCTCTGCTGCAGCTCCGGGTGGATCCGGACGAGCCGGTCGACTCCCGCCGGGCGCGCGCCGGTTCGCTCGTACGGGAGCAGCAGGCCGCGGATCTCGTGGTGCTTCCCGAGCTGTGGCCGGTCGGCGCTTTCGACTTCCGGCGGTTCGCGGACGAGGCGGAGCCGGTGCCGGACGGGCCGACGGCGCGCGCGATGGCGGAGGCGGCGCGGGACGCGGGCGTGTGGCTGCACGCGGGGTCGGTCGTGGAGCGCGCCGCGGACGGCGCGCTGTTCAACACGTCGCTGGTGTTCTCGCCGGACGGCGAACTGGCCCGCACGTACCGCAAGATCCACCGGTTCGGCTTCGACCGCGGCGAGGCGACGCTGCTGTCGGCCGGCGACGAGCCGGTGACGGTGCCGCATCCGGCCGCGACGCTCGGCCTGGCCACCTGCTACGACCTCCGGTTTCCCGAACTCTTCCGGCAGCTGGTCGACTTGGGCGCTTCGGTGCTCGTCGTCCCGGCCGGATGGCCGGCGAAGCGTGCCGCGCACTGGACGCTGTTCGCGCGCGCCCGCGCGGTGGAGAACCAGTGCTACGTGCTGGCCTGCGGTACGGCGGGCAGCCACGCCGGGGTGCCGCAGGCGGGCCGCAGCCTGATCGTGGATCCGTGGGGCGAGGTCGTCGCGGACACGATCGGCGCGGACGAGGCCGTCGTGACGGCCGAGATCGACCCGGCGGAGGTGACGCGGGTGCGGGAGTCCTTTCCCGTACTCAAGGACCGCGTACTCGAAGACGGAGTGCCGGGGCGGTAGCCGCGGCCCGGACGCGTACGCGCCTGTGTGCACGCGCCCGCGCCCGGCGCCCAACTCCCGTGCTCATTCCCTGCGTTCGGTCAGCGCGTCCACGCTTATCGCCACGGACAGCAGCGTCGGCACGTCGGCGTCCGGCTCCCGCTCGTCGATGTCCACCGCGTACGTATCGCGGATCCGGAACCACTTGCGCGAGACCCGGGCCAGCCGGCGCCCGTCGCGCTCGATGTCGAACTCCTTGTCCAGCACGTTGCCGTGGACGGTCATGTCGCCGCCGTCCGCGGGCCGCACCCGGAACCGGTCCCGCAGCAGCGTGAACCGCTTCTTCCGCACCGTCACCAGCCGTTCGCCGTGCCGCCCGTGCAGCACGTCCATCGTCGGCCACAGGCTCACCATCCTCCGGCGTACGACGGTGACGACCTCGTGGTTCTCGTCCTTGAGCTGAAAGGTCTGCCGCAGCCGCAGCTTCTTGCCGTCGACCAGGAACACCCGCCGGCCGTGCTCGTCCTCGACCCAGAAGTCGTCGCCGACGCCGAAGACCCGTTCCCGAACCAGAAATCTCATACCGCGCTCCTTCCCCGCATCTCCCGGTACAGCCTGCGGCACCGGCCCCGGCGCGGCACGTACGGGGCCGCCGCGCGCCCGCACCGGCCACCCGGAATGCCCGCCTGCCTGCGGTGGTTGTGTCCGGCATGGCACCACGCACACCACGCGCCGCGTCCCGCGCGCGCGTACGCGCCCCCGAACTCGCCGGCTCCGGCGGCTGGCTGAACACCGGCGGCGCCCCGCTGTCGCTCGCCGCGCTGCGGGGCCGGATCGTCGTACTCGACTTCTGGACGTTCTGCTGCATCAACTGCCTGCACGTCCTCGACGAACTGCGCGAGCTGGAGGAGCGGCACCGGGACACGGTCGTCGTCGTCGGCGTGCACTCGCCGAAGTTCGCGCACGAGGCGGAGCACGGCGCCGTCGTGGACGCGGTCGAGCGCTACCAGGTGGCGCATCCGGTGCTGGACGACCCGGAGTTGGCGACGTGGAAGCAGTACGCGGTGCGGGCCTGGCCGACGCTCGTGGTCGTCGACCCGGAGGGCTACGTGGTCGCCCAGCACGCCGGCGAGGGCCATGCGCACGCCGTCGAGGCGCTGGTCGAGCAGCTGGAGGCCGAGCACGCCGCGAAGGGGACGCTGCGCCGCGGCGACTCCCCGTACGTGCCGCCGGAGCCGGAGCCGGGCACGCTGCGCTTCCCCGGCAAGGCGATCGCGCTGCCGGGCGGTGCCGGCGCGGAGGAGCGCTTCCTGGTCTCCGACACGACCCGGCACCAGCTGGTCGAGCTGGCCGCGGACGGCGAGACGGAGCTGCGGCGGATCGGCGGCGAGGGGGAGCGCGGCTTCGTGGACGGGCCCGCGGAGTCGGCGCGGTTCAGCGAGCCGCAGGGACTCGCGCTGCTGCCCGACGGCACGGTGGCCGTCGCGGACACCGTCAACCACGCGCTGCGTGCGTACGATCCGGCGACCGGCGAGGTGACCACGCTGGCCGGCACCGGCGAACAGTGGTGGCAGGGCGCACCGAGCCACGGGCCCGCGCGGCGGGTGGCGCTGTCGTCGCCGTGGGACGTGGCGTGGTTCCAGGGCGGGCTGTGGATCGCGATGGCCGGCGTGCACCAGCTGTGGACGTACGAACCGGCCGGCGAGTCCGGCGGGAGGGATGAGCCCGGTGACGGTGCTCGGGTCGAGGCCGCGGCCGGGACGACCAACGAGGGGCTGGTGGACGGCCCCGCCGGCGAAGCGTGGTTCGCGCAGCCCTCCGGCCTCGCGACGTCTCCGGACGGCGCGCGGCTGTGGGTCGCCGACTCCGAGAACAGCGCGCTGCGCTGGGTCGAGCGCGACCCGGAGAGCGGCGGCCTCCGGGTACGTACGGCCGTCGGCAGCGGCCTCTTCGACTTCGGGCACCGCGACGGGCCGGCCGAACAGGCCCTGCTCCAGCACCCGTTGGGCGTCACGGCGCTGCCCGCGCACGCGCCCGAGGCAGGGGCGGCCTCCGGCGGGGAGTCGGTCCTCGTCTGCGACACCTACAATCACGCGCTGCGCCGCTACGATCCGGCGACCGGCGAAGTGACCACGCTCGCCACCGATCTGCGCGAGCCCTCCGGCGCGGTGCTGTCCGGCACCGACCAGGTCGTCGTGGTCGAGTCGGCCCGGCACCGGCTGACCCGGCTGCGGCTGCCGGAGGAGGCCGTACCGGTCGCGTCCGTCGCCCACCGCACCCAGCGTGCGGCGACCGAAGTCGCCCCGGGCGAGCTGGAGTTGGAGGTCGTGTTCACGCCGCCCGCGGGCCAGAAGCTGGACGACCGGTACGGGCCCGCGACGAGGCTGCTGGTCGAGGCCACGCCTCCGGAACTCCTCGCCGATGGTGCCGGCCGCGGCACCGCGCTGAGCCGGCGGCTGCGGCTCGCGGAGGGCGCGACCGAGGGCGTCCTGCACGTGTCGGCGATGGCCGCGTCCTGCGACGAGCCGGGCGGGCAGGGCGAGTCGAGCGAGTCGGGCGGGCCGGTCGAGAAGGGGGACGGCGAGGACGCGGACGAGGTGTACGCGGCCTGCCATATGCATCAGCAGGACTGGGGAGTTCCGGTGCGCGTGACCGAATCCGGCGCCACGCGGCTGCCGTTGGTGCTGGCCGGCCTGGACGCGTAGCGCAGCAGCGGCGCGGGCGGGCGTCCGGGGCGCGCCCGAACTCCCGCCCCGCTGCGTACCGTTCACTGCCGGCGGCCGCTGCCGGCCGGCACTGTCGGCCGCTCACCGCCCTCCGTCGAGGTGGTGCCGCTCGTCCTCCACGACGACCGGTGCGGCGGGCCCCGGCGGCTGCGTCCTGCGCCGCTGGAAGATGCTGACGTACACGCACAGGCCGATGAGCCCGACGGCCATCAGCACCAGACCCGCGACGTCGAGGTCGACGCCCGGCAGGTGCGCGTCCACGGCGAACGTGAGGATCGCGCCCGCGGCCAGCATGCCGATGCAGACGATGATGCCCATGGATCCTGCCTCCGTTCGGCGTTGATCCGTTGTGCGCCGGGCTGCCCGGTGCCTCCGTTCAGCGCTGTGCAGCCGTGCAGCCGTGCGCCGGTCGCGGGTACCCGCGACCGCTCGCCCGAATCCGCCCGCGGGCCACGCCGGTTGGCCGCCGGAACGGCCGACGCCGGTGCGCCGTACGGGAGTTGGCCGTGCTCTCCGGCGACGCATCTCCGGTGCTCCCCGGCGCTCTCCGGGCTCTCCCCGGTCTCTCCGGCGCCCGTACGTACGGCGTACCGGTCCCGCAAACCCGAGCCCCGCTGCCCCGTGTCAGCCCTGGAAGAAGCCCGCCATGCAGCTCGCGAGCAGGAACGGGTCGTCGGCGCCGCACAGTTCGCGAGCCGAGTGCATCGACAGGATCGCCGTCCCGACGTCCACCGTCGCGATGCCGTGCCGCGCCGCCGTGATGGGCCCGATGGTGCTGCCGCACGGCACTTCGTTGTTGGAGACGAAGTATTGCCAGGGCACGCCCGCGCGCTCGCACGCGGCGGCGAACACGGCGCGGCCGCGGCCGTCCGTCGCGTACCGCTGGTTGGCGTTGACCTTGAGGATCGGGCCGCCGTTGGGCAGCGGGTGGTGCCCGGGCTCGTGCCGCTCGGGGTAGTTGGGGTGTACGGCGTGCCCGGTGTCCGAGGAGAGGCAGACGCTGCCGGCGTAGGCGCGCGCCAGGTCCTCCTCCGAGCCGCCGCGGGCCCGCAGCGAACGCTTCAGCACCGTGCCGAGCAGCGGCCCGTCCGCGCCGTTGTCCGACTGGCTGCCGGTCTCCTCGTGGTCGAAGGCGGCCAGTACGGGAACGACCGGCGCACCGTCCGCCGGCTCCCCCGCGCCCGTCTCCGCCGCGGCCACCAGCGCGGCCGCGCCCGCGTGCACGGACAGCAGGTTGTCCATCCGCGGCCCGGCGAGCAGTTCGCGCTCGCGGCCGAGGTACGCGGGCGGCTCGACGCTGTGCGTCATCAGATCCCAGCCGGCGACCTCCTCCGCCGGCACGCCCGCCTCCTCGGCGAGGAAGCGGATCAACTCGCCCTCGTGCGGCGTGCCGAGACCCCACACCGGCGTCATGTGGCGCTGCCGGTTCAGCTTGAGGCCCTCGTTGGCCTGCCGGTCGAGGTGGATGGCGAGTTGGGGCACGCGCAGCAGCGCCCGGTCCACGTTCACCAGCCGGGTCGTGCCGTCGCGCAGCGCCAGCCGCCCGGCCAGCCCCAGGTCGCGGTCCAGCCAGGAGTTGAGGAGCGGGCCGCCGTAGATTTCCACGGCGACCTGCCGCCAGCCGTTGCCGCCGGTGTCCGGCACCGGCTTGACCCGCAGGTTCGGGGAGTCGGTGTGCGCGCCGACGATGCGGAACGGGCTGTACGGAGGGGCGCCTTCCGGCACGAACCAGGCGATCAGCGTGCCGCCCCGCCGCACGTACCGGCCGCCTCCGCAGGCGCCCGCGCCCCCGCCCCCGGCCGCGTCCGCGTCCCAGGCGTCCGTCTCCGCCAACTCCCGGAAGCCGGCCCGCTCCAGCACGTCCGCGGCGCTGCGGACCGCGTGGTACGGAGTGGGCGATTCCGCGAGGAACCGTGCGAGGTCGTCGGTGTGCTCCCGGTCGAACCGGTCGAACCGGCCGGGCCGGTCGGAGCGGGGCGCGGGACGGTGGCTAGCGCTCATACGGACCAAGCATACGAAGGCGGAACGCCCCGCCCGCCCCAGGTCACGGAGCGGGACGTTCCGCATGGGCCGGGTGCGTACCCGGGCGGTACGGGCCCCGCCGTCGGGGCGCCGCGCCGCTCGCCCGCGCGCCGAACTCCGGTGCCCGGCACGGCCGTTGGGCTCCCCGGGCTCACCCGTGCCACGCTGCCCGTCCGCGCCGCCGGCTCACGCGTCGGGGTCGAAGGGGATGCCGTCCGGTTTGGCCTCTTCGAGGTTCTTGTCGAAGGTGTCGTCCTTGATGGCCATGGTGGCGGCGCCGAAGTCCGCGGAGGTCAGCTTGTCCCGTATGCCGTCGGGATACTTGTCCCAGCTGACCAGCGCCGGATACAGCCACTTCCCCTTGTGGTTCTCGGGCGGCTCGTCGCCGCCGTCGTTCTTGGCGGCGCGGAAGCAGTGGGTCGAGCCGCCGTCCTTGTGGTAGACGACCTTCGGATGGCCGTCCTCGAAGGGCACTTCGGACGCGGGGTGCGTCTTGTAGCCGCCGTGCTGCGAGGTGGAGACGTACTCGACCTTGCCGTTCTTCTGGT
>Ga0164243_10001459_pt1 | contig 39996 bp, 47 predicted proteins | sample OricompcompostOP_FD_108781 | JGI IMG/M metagenome (GOLD analysis project Ga0164243, IMG submission 108781) | Organic Plus compost microbial communities from Emeryville, California, USA - Original compost - Organic plus compost (OP) | ecosystem: Engineered > Solid waste > Mixed feedstock >... | reverse complement strand
GATTTTTGACCCCTGTGCGAAGCCTGAGCTCTCTGCGGCTTCACAGGCGGCAGCAGCTGAAATCCAGGTAAGGCCATCGAACTCAAAAATAATCTTGTAAGAGCACCGAAGGATTATCGCGGCTCCTCCGTATCAGTTCCAGACGTCACGACGGCCGCCTTTTCTGCCGTTGTGATGGAATAGCAGGAGAATCTGAATGCGTTGGCTTTTTCCGGCTCTGATGGCGATCATGGTGCAGGGCATGTCCTCGCCTGCATTTGCGGTGTCGTCGGTCCTCTGGGAGAACTCCGCCCAGCGATCGAAGACAGGCCTCTCGTACAAAAAGTGGCGTGCTGGCGCTATGGTTGGCGTGGTTGGGGCGTCTATCCGGGGTGTTACAGGCCGCCGGTTTATCACCTGCCACATGTTTATCCGGCGCCTGTCTATGTTGCGCCACCAGTCTATGCTTCGCCCCGTCACTGCTGGATGAATGGCCGCTGGCGGGTGTGTTGATCCCGGCATATGTGGTTGGCGAAACAGGATGGCGGTTGTGTCGTAGCCGCAAAATACCGACTGCCCGGACACAGACAAAGTTCATGATGGACAAGGAGCCGGATGAGACTCTCGTTGTGCTGGTCGCGGCCCGCGACCAGCGTGCGCTCCGCATCCTCATGGAAAGGCATATGCCGCGGGTGCTGCGTGTCGCGCAGCGTATTGTGAGCAATGCCGCAGACGCCGACGACATCGGGCAGGAGGCTTTCATGCGCGTCTGGAAACACGCGGCGTCATTCGATCCGGTGACAGCCCGTTTTACGACCTGGTTCTATCGCATCGTACTCAACCTTGCCTTTGATCAGGCGAGAAAGCCTATTCACCGGCCACTTGAGGAAGCGTCAGACGCCCATGCGACCGGTATCGCCGTGGTCGACCGGATGATCGAACAGGAACAGCAGACGATGCTCACCAACGCCCTGAGCCTTTTGACGGACCGGCAACGTGCTGCGGTCGCGCTGTTCCACATGGAGGGCTTGAGCGGAAAGGATGCCGCTCAGGCGATGGGGCTGACCGAAAAGGCATTCGAGTCGCTGCTGACGCGTGCACGAATGGCGCTCAAGCAACATGTTGAACAAGTCGGGCAGGCCCGCAGGAGCTACGCATGACCAGGCAAGAATTTCTGATGCTGGTGGAAACGTGGGGCGCCGACATCTCGCGTTGGCCCCTGCCTCAACAGGATGCTGCCCGGCGGTTTGCGCTGACCACTGAAGGAAGGAGCATTCTGGACGAAGCCATGAGCTTCGATCAGCTGCTGTCGATCAAACCCGTCATCAGGTCCGGCCGACCGGCTGATGTTGCTTTCGCGGTGATGCAGCGCGTTGCGACGGAGCGGCGGTCGCGATGGCTGGATTGGCTGCCGAACTGGTGGGTGCCGGCGAGTCTTGCCTGTTCGGCATTGCTCGGCGTTTCGCTCGCAGTTGCCATTCCGCCTGACCGCTATGCTGACAATCCCGAGGCAACGATTGATTTTTTTCTTGACGGCGGCTCGGCGTCATTCTGGAGCGCACAATGAGTTCAAAATGGTTTGCCATAAACCGGCGCAACGGTTTGCTGCTTGCCTCGCTGTGCCTGAATGCCGTCATGGCGGGTTATATCGCGATGGTGTGGATGAAGGCCGAGCGGTCATTCGAGGCGCTTGCGGGAACGAGGATCATCGAACGTGTGGCCAGCAGGCTTCCGCCATCCGACGCGGACATTCTCTGGCGCGTCTATCGCGACAAGCAGAATGAAATCTCAGCGGCACGCGAAAACTATGTGCTGGCGCTAATAAGGCCGATCCGGCTTATCAGGCAGGACAGCCTCGATATCGACGCCCTGCGAAGCGCGATGTCCGATACGCGCGAGAAGCGTCAGAAGGTCGGCGATCTGGTGGCGGAGACCTTTATCGATGCGGTCGCGAAGATGTCGGTGGAGGGTCGTCGCAAGCTTGTCGGCGGCATTGCGATGCGATGAGCTGAGCGACGCGTCGCCCATCCGTAATTCTATCAGAGTCCAGCTACAGGAGAGACGAAAACCATGATTGAGACGCTATGCGCCGCTATGTTTTTGCGGCGTTTCCAATGGATGGCATTCGCGACGGCTGTTGTTGCATCGTCATTGATGCCGTCGCCAGTTCTCGCACAAGCGAAGACAGGCGCGCTGCGCGATGCGTGCCGGGAAGACTATCAGCGCTTCTGTGCCAACGTGCAGCGGGGCGGTGGTCGAATCCGTCAATGCATGCTTGACAACGCCAACCGGTTGACGCCGCAATGCCTGGATTCATTGAAGGGTCTTCAGGAAAGCCGCCAAAAGCAATAACGATAAGGCCCTCAATCAGGCCGGCACTTTGCCGCTAGACCGTTCCACGATCCGGACCACGTCGGTCATGATCTGGTTGATCTGAAAATCCTTCGGCGTGTAGACGGCGGCGACGCCGGCCTGCTTGAGCGTCAGCTCATCTTCCGGCGGCACGATGCCGCCGACCACGACCGGCACGTCATTAAGGCCCTCGGCACGCATGCGATCGACCACATCGCGCACCAGCGGCACATGGCTGCCGGACAGGATGGATAGCCCGATCACATCGACGCCTTCGTCTTTCGCGGTCTTGACGATCTCCGCCGGCGTGAAGCGGATGCCGCCATAGATCACATCCATGCCGACATCGCGCGCACGCACCGCGATCTGCTCGGCGCCGTTGGAATGGCCATCAAGCCCCGGCTTGCCGACCAGGAATTTCACGCGGCGGCCGATTTTCTGCGAGACGCGTTCGACTTCGGCGCGGACCGGCTCGAGCTGTTCGCCGCCGACCTGACGCGCCGCTTTCGGCACGCCGGTGGGTGCGCGATATTCGCCGAACACTTCTCGGAAGACGGCGCCCCATTCGCCGGTGGTGACGCCGGCTTTGGCGCAGGCGATCGAGGCCGGCATGACGTTGCGGCCTTCGGTTGCTGCCGCGCGCAATTCCTTCAGTGCGGCTTCGACGGCTTGGGAGTCGCGCGCGGCGCGCCATGCATTCAGCCGCGCGATCTGTTCGGCTTCGACGTCATGTGGCACCGTCAGAATGGCATCGACGCCGCCGGTCAGCGGCGACGGCTCGCTCTCGATAAATTTGTTGACGCCGACGACCACGCTGTCGCCCGCTTCGATCGCTTCCAGCCGCTTGGTGTTGCTCTCGACGAGCTGTTGTTTCATGTAGCCCATCTCGACCGCGGCGACCGCCCCGCCCAGCCGCTCGATGGTGGCGAGTTCTTCCTTCGCCGCACGCTTCAGCTCTTCGACTTTCCTGGTGATCTCGGTCGAGCCATCGAAGATGTCGGCGTATTCGAGCAGGTCCGATTCAAAAGCGAGGATCTGTTGCGCGCGCAGCGACCATTGTTGATCGAATGGACGCGGCAAGCCAAGCGCTTCATTCCAGGCCGGCAATTGCACGGCGCGAGCGCGCGCTTTCTTCGACAATGTCACCGCCAGCATTTCAAGGAAGATGCGATAGACGTTGTTTTCTGGCTGCGGCTCGGTGAGGCCGAGCGAATTCACCTGCACGCCGTAGCGGAAGAGGCGCTGTTTGGGATCGCTGATGCCGTAGCGCTGCGCCGTGATCTCGTCCCACATCTCGACAAAGGCGCGCATCTTGCACATCTCGGTGATGAAGCGCATGCCGGCATTGACGAAGAACGAGATACGGCCGACCACATCGCCCATGCCGCCATCCGGAACTTCGCCGGACTCACGCACCATGTCGAGAATCGCGATGGCAGTTGCGAGTGCGTAGGCCAGTTCCTGAACGGGTGTCGCACCTGCTTCCTGCAGGTGATACGAGCACACATTCATCGGATTCCACTTCGGCATCTCCTGCGTCGTGAACAGGATCGTGTCCTTGATCAGACGCATCGACGGGCCGGGCGGAAATACGTAAGTGCCGCGCGAGAGATATTCCTTGATGATGTCGTTCTGCGTGGTGCCCGTGAGTTTGTCGCGCGGCGCGCCGGTTTCGTCGGCGACCGCGATATAGAGCGACAACAGCCACGCCGCCGGCGCGTTGATCGTCATGGACGTGTTCATCTCCGCGAGCGGAATACCCGCGAGCAGCGTCCTCATGTCGCCGAGGTGGGAAACAGGAACGCCGACTTTTCCGACTTCACCCGCGGCGAGGGGGTGATCGGAGTCATAGCCGGTCTGGGTCGGGAGATCGAAGGCGATGGACAGGCCCGTCTGACCCTTGGACAAATTCTGCCGGTACAGCGCATTCGACTTTTCCGCTGTCGAATGTCCGGCATAGGTCCGGAAAATCCAGGGCTTGTCCCGTTTCGGCTTGTCGTCTTTTTGCTCGACCATTCGATCTCCGAACCGAATTTTTTCCGTCTAACGTCTGATCAACCCGATGATGACAAGAAGGATCACGGCACCGATCACGGCATTGATGATGGCTGCGACGAAGCCGCCGCCGATGGCGATGCCAAGCCTTGGCAGCAGCCAGCCGGCGATCAGCGCACCGACGATACCGACGACGATATTGCCGATCAGACCGAACCCGTATCCCTTGACGATAAGACCCGCGAGCCAGCCGGCGATAGCGCCCACGATCAGCCAAACGATGATGCTCTCAATACCCATCTTCGTCTCCCCCGAGATGCGCAGGAGCCGCTGCTGAAACCTCGCCCCCGCGACTTGTTCACATTGCAGCGGGAGCATCGTAACGCGAGTGGAACCGCAAGTCAGTTTCAGCGCACAACAGAGCAAAGGCGGTAAGGTCCGACAGACGGTGCCGTTATTGCGTTGCAGCATACCGCACCGCGAACCGCGTGCAATGGCTTGTTCACGAAAAAAAAGCGGATGGCGGATCAGCGGGCCGGCGTAAAATTCTCGCGCGTGCGAATGACGCTGACGTGTCCGTCATCCACAAGCACTTCGGCCGGTGCGGGATGTCCAAGGAAGTTTACCGGGCTCGCGGACAATCCGTATGCGCCGGATTGCAGGACAGCGATCAGGTCGCCGGCCTCAAGCTTTGGCATCATGACCTTGCGCGCCAGCGTGTCGAGCGGCGTGCAAAGCGGAAGGTGAGCAACACCAGCGAGGCGCGTTGCTCGATGGCGGTGAGAAGCTGGTTCAGGCCATAGTCGAAGCTGAACGGCAGGATCGAGAGAGTGCGATCGTCGCCGGTGATGCCGAGATAGGTGCGAACGATGCGCGTGCCGGCGATCAGGTTGCGATGGCTGAGCATGACGCCCTTGGGGCGGCCGGTCGAACCCGATGTGTACATGATGGCGACGAGATCTTCGCCGATGCATGGTGAGGGCGGCAGAGGCGTGTCGTCATGCGGGACAGCACCGATGCTGATTGTCTTGACCGGCGGCGATACAGTCGAGCGCAGCATGATCGGCCAGCATGCGCTGGACGGGCGGCGCAAAGGTGTCCGACGAAAGTTTGTGCAGAGGAAAGACGTGCGCGCCTCTGGCTGGTTTCAACGCGAGAAAAGGCAGCACGTAGATCAGCGTGCCTTGGGTCCAGTTGCGGAAGCCGAAGCGGCCGATCATCGCCTGCACCGGCTCGGTCGGTGTCAGGTCCGTGTAGAGGGTGGATTCGCAGGCCACGACCTGCTGCAGCATGCGCGGACCGCGCAAGCGATGGCGCTCGTCGATGTACCAGCTCGACAGGTTGATCACCGAGTTGCTTTGCCCGTTCTGCTCGCGAGCGCTCGGAATGCTGAGGATGACTCCGACATCGCGGCCCCCCGCCTGCAGGAGATAGCCGCACCGGCGGTGGGATCGGCTGCACCATATTGCTTGAGCCGGGCGAGGCTGGATTCCCAGAATGACCTGGGCGCGGCCGGAAAGCCGCGTGCAAACACCGGCAGCGCCTCGTCCAGGGATTGAAAGCCGATCGGCCGCAGCATGGTCCTTGCCGTCGGGATTCCGGGTGAAAGGGCCTTTTGGGCGGTAAACATTGAGAAAGGGCCTAAGAACGGGCACCTCGCGACATCCTGACGCGGTTTTTCTCCCGGTTATTTCGCCGCACCCCGGCCGGAGGGCTGCAACCTGGAGGCGATATAATGTCCGTTGCGACGCAACATGGTCTGAGCCACAATTGACGGCACAGCGCGTCCAGCCGGAGGCCAACGCCATGACAGCCGTTCCCAAACTCAAGGCAGTCAAGGACCTTTACTCGGTCGGCGAAATTCCGCCGCTCGGGCATGTCCCGGACAAGATGTATGCCTGGGCCATCCGAAAAGAGCGGCATGGCCCGCCCGAAGATTCCATGCAGATCGAGGTGGTGCCGACCTGGCCGATCGGCGAGGACGAGGTGCTGGTTCTCGTGATGGCTGCCGGCGTGAACTATAACGGCGTCTGGGCCGGGCTCGGCCAGCCGATCTCACCGTTCAACGTCCACAAGCATCCTTTCCACGTCGCTGGTTCCGATGCGTCCGGCGTGATCTGGGCGGTCGGCTCGAAGGTGAAGCGTTGGAAGGTTGGTGACGAGGTCATCGTCCATTGCAATCAGGACGACGGCGATGACGAGGACTGCAATGGCGGCGATCCGCTGTTGTCACCGTCGCAACGTATCTGGGGATATGAGACGCCGGATGGGTCGTTCGGGCAATTCTGCCGCGTGCAATCGCGCCAGCTCATGCCCAAGCCTTCGCATCTCTCCTGGGAAGAATCAGCCTGCTACACCCTGACGCTAGCGACGGCCTATCGCATGCTGTTCGGCCATGCGCCGCATACGCTCAAGCCCGGTGACAATGTGCTGGTGTGGGGCGGTTCCGGTGGGCTTGGTGTGTTCGGCGTGCAGCTTTGCGCAGCCTCGGGCGCCAACGCGATCGGCGTGATCTCGGACGAAACCAAGCGCGATTATGTGCTCGGCCTTGGCGCCAAGGGCGTGATCAATCGCAAGGACTTCAAATGCTGGGGCCAGATGCCCACAGTGAATACGCCCGAATATAACGAGTGGGTGAAGGAAGCCCGCAAGTTCGGCAAGGCAATCTGGGACATCACCGGCAAACGCGATGTCGATATCGTGTTTGAGCATCCGGGCGAGCAAACCTTCCCGGTGTCGTGCCTCGTGGTGAAGCGTGGCGGCATGGTGGTGTTCTGCGCCGGCACGTCGGGCTTCAACATCACGTTTGACGCGCGTTACGTCTGGATGCGGCAGAAGCGCATTCAAGGCTCGCATTTCGCGCATCTGAAACAGGCGAGCGCCGCCAACCAGTTCGTGCTCGATCGGCGGATCGATCCCTGCATGGGCGAGGTGTTTCCGTGGGACAAGATCCCGACCGCGCATCAGCTCATGTGGAAGAACCAGCACAAGCCCGGCAACATGGCCGTGCTGGTGAGTGCGCCGCGCACGGGCTTGCGTAATCTCGACGATACGATCGAGGCGGCTGGCGGCTGAGGGTGGATCGCGTTACGCCGGAAGCGTCTTGGCCGTTTTTTTCTCCGCACGCATCTTCAGGATGGTGGCATTCAATTCGCCACCATAGATGAAGATCGATGCGGTCCAGTACAGGAAGACCAGCGCGATCATCGGCGATGCGAGACCGGCATAATAGACCGAGTAGGTGAAGGCGAAGTCGGCAAGATATCGTCCGAATGCGATGCCGGTGATGAGCCACAACGCCAGCGTTGCCAGGATGCCGGGCCAGATTTCACGCCAACGCCGTTTGCCGGCTGGCAGCCATTTATGAACGATCACCAGCGGTACGATCAGCAGCACGCTGGCCGTCGCAAGGCGGATAAAGGTGATTACGTCGCCGAAGGGCTCCAGGGCGGGAAAACGACGCGTCAGCGTGTTCCAGATCAGCGGCGCCAGCAGCACGAGAAACGAAATCGCCAGCATGCCGACGGCAGCGACAATGACATAGCCGATAGATTCGATCCGCAGCAGCCAAATCGGTCGTGTCTCGATCACAGTATAGGCGCGGTTCAGACCGATCCGCAGACTCTCGATGCCGCTGGATGCGAAATACAATGCGAGCGCGGCGCCGACGGTCAGCACCTGTCCGTGTGCGCCAACCAGGACATTGTGGATTTCGCGCGAAATCGGCCCGGCGACCTCCTCGGGCCAGGCTTCAAGCAGAAGATTGGCGGCTTCGTCGGCGAGATTGTCCGAGCCAATCATGCCGGCCAGCGCGGTCAGCACGAGGAAGAAGGGGAACAGCGCCATCAGGCTCGATAGTGCGATATGACTCGCGATCGCCCAGCCGTCGTCCGCGTTGAATTGCCAGAAGGCATCCCACACGACGCGCCATGTTTTTTTCAGAAGCCGCAAACCGCATTCCCCGCGCGGGTCGTTTCAGACAATGAGCGCGATCTAACAAAAACCGGTGCCACGTCTGCCGACCGCGTCTCAAGCGACATAGGCAAATGCCGGCTCTCTCTCAAGAGCGTCTTGAGAGTGTCCTGGGCTTTTCACGCCGGTGTGGCGGTCACGCCGCCTGAACTTCGATCAGGAATTGTCGGACCTGAGAATCGAGGCCTTCCGCTTCGAGTGCCAATGCATCGGCCATCACCTTCACATCGGCTGCGGTCGTGCGGGCCTCAAGTGATGCGGTGGCGACGCGGCTCATGGTGTCCGCGCCGTTGCGGGCTTCGGTCGAGGCGCTGTTGACGCCGTCGGCGATGATGGCAACGGCTGTATTCTGCTGTCCGACCGTTGAGGCGACATTCGCGGCCATGGCGGACATATTCTCGATGATGGTGTTGACCTGCGCAATGGCCTGGGTGGCATCGGCCGTGGCCGACTGGATCGCGCCGATCTGGCCGGCAATCTCTTCGGTCGCGCGCGCGGTTTGACCGGCCAGCGATTTGACCTCGGATGCGACGACCGCAAATCCGCGTCCGGCTTCGCCAGCGCGTGCCGCCTCAATGGTGGCGTTCAAAGCCAGCAGATTGGTTTGGCCGGCGATGGACTGGATGAGATTGACGACTTCGCCGATGCGGGTCGCGGCCTTGGCAAGTTCGGACATGGTCGCGCTGGTCCGCCGCGCTTCGGCAACGGCCTGGGCCGCAACGTCGGTCGATTGTTTTGCCTGATTGGCGATCTCGCCGATCGAAGCTGCAAGTTCGTCGACGGAGCCGGCGGCGGTCGCGACATTGGCCGATGCCGTCATCACGCGATCTTTGGCCGTCCGTGCTTCCGACGACATCGCATCGGCCGACGCATTCAGCCGGCCCGATGCGGCTTCAAGCCGCCCGGCGGCACCGCGGACCCTGTCGAGAACGGCATTCACTGACCGCTCGAAATTGGCAATGGTCGCGGCGATGGCCTGGCTGCGAATTTCACGTGACCGGGCCGTTTCGTTGCGCGCTTCCGCCAGTTGTTCGCGGTCGATCGTGGTGTCGCGAAAAACAAGGACGCTTCGCGCCATGTCGCCGATTGCGTGTTTTTCATGCGTGGCCGGAATATTGGCGGATGTATCGCCCTGTGCCAACCGCGTCATGGCTTCCGACAGCTTATGGATCGGGCGGGTGATGCTGCGTCCGATCAGCCAGCTCAGGATCAATCCGAGCAAGACCGCGGCCGTGCCGACCGAAAGAATGATCGCCCGGGTGCGGCTCTGGGAGGAGGACAATCTCACGGCATCATGATGTGCGCTGTCACGAACGCTGTCGATGATCTGATCTGCTGCCGGCATCATCTGCTGCGTGTCGAGATCGATGATCTTGAGATTGGGACGTAATCTGTCGGCCATGGCCGACCAGCTCGAGAACGTGTCGGCATAAGCCTTGACGAGACTTTCGATATCCGCGCGTTGCTCGGTTGCGCCGCTGATCGTTCCGATCGTGTTGGAGAAGTTCTGATATTCCGAAAAAAACAGCGTGTACGACGTGCTGGTCGACTGGATGCGCTGCTCAGCTTCGTAGCGGCGCATCACCAGCAAGGACACAAGCAGTTTTTTCGCGTCGCTGTCGCCCAGCCAGCCGATCTTCTCATTGATGACACGTTCGACGGCGACGCCCGCGTCGTAGAGCTTGCGCTGCAACCCCTCATCATTGGTGAAGCCGATGATGCGCTGTTCGCCGACAACGTTACGGAAACGCTCGCGCACCTCTTTCAGCCGGCTGTACAGCCATGCGATCCGCAGGCGGTCGTCATCGCTGATTGACTCGTCGATGATAGCGAGCTTTTCCAGCGCAACGGCATTGGCCCTTTCAAAGGCGCCAACCAGCTCGTCGGATGGGGCGGCTGCAAAATCGCGTGCCGTAATCCGCATCTGGTTGAGGGCTTCCTTGAAGCTGTGGCTTGTCTCTGCCGTCAGGACTGCGCGGCGATAGCGTTCGAATGCGTCGCCGACCTCGCGCTCGCCGGCAATGTATGACGCGCCATTGGCGATGAAGCCGGCGACCGGGATCAGGGCCAGAAGGATGATGCGAGAACGAACGGAGAGCGCGCCGAGCCACCGGGAGGGGCTCGGCCCCCGGAGCCAGTGGAACGGGTCGAGGCGGCTTACGAAGGAGGCGCTGACCATCGGCTTGCCTGCGAAAAGGGCGGGAAGCAGAAAAGCCTTAAATCGTTAAATATTCAGGTATCATAGAACTTGCCGATGATGATTTGCTTTTGTGCGACGCACCATTAGTCTGGTGTCAGGGCTTTAGAATTAGCAAGACTTCAAAGCCAACTGTGACTTTGGGGAGAGTTACATGACAGCCGTGCCGCAGCGTTCCGAGACATCCGGCCCGTTCATCCCGCAGGCGCAGGACGCCGTCGGGGTCCTCGAGGCGCTGCTGTCGGATGCGACCATTCAGGTTCGCAAGCGTGTGGCTGTCGATGGCGATACGCTCGGACGGCTGTTCGATCGCGAACAGCGGGCGACGCATGGTCTCGCCTGGCTCGCCACCTATGTCGAGGCGTTGCGTCAGCTCGTGGCTTATGCCGCGCGCATGCAGGAGGAAGGCAAGTTCGGCGAAATCGAAGAGTTGCAGGTCCGTATCGGCTTTGGCGAGTATCTCGCGCAGGTCTTCGGCGGCATTCCGATGAGCCAGGGCGAAATCGTCCGCCTGTCCGACCTCGGTTTGTCACTTTCCGATGTCGCTGCGCGAGCGACGCCGGTTTGCCAGTTGCTGATCGACACCGGCAATACCGCAACGCGCCGGGCGCGGCTGGCTGAACTGATCAATCAGCATCATGAGCCGACCTACGGCAATGCCGGTCTCGACGAGACGCTGGAAGCGATCCGCGAGGAGATGCGGAAATTCTCTGCGAGTGAAGTGGTGCCCTACGCGCAGCAATGGCACTTGAAGAATGAATACATCCCGCTCGACGTGATCTCGCAGATGTCCGAGCTTGGCGTGTTCGGGCTGACGTTGCCGGAGGAATTCGGCGGCCTGGCGCTCGGCAAGGAATCCATGTGCGTCGTGTCGGAGGAATTGTCGCGCGGCTATATCGGTGTGGGCTCGCTGGGAACGCGTTCGGAAATTGCGGCGGAGCTTATTCTCGGCAGCGGCACCGAAGACCAGAAGCGCAAGTGGCTGCCGCTGATTGCATCGGGCGAAATCCTGCCGACGGCGGTGTTCACCGAGCCGAATACCGGCTCCGATCTCGCATCGCTGAAGACGCGCGCCGTGCGCGATGGCAATGTCTACAAGGTCTATGGCAACAAGACCTGGATCACGCATCCGGTGCGTGCCGACCTGATGACGTTGCTGGTGCGGACCGACCCCAAGCAGAGCGGTTATCGCGGATTGTCGATGCTGCTGGCGGAAAAGCCGCGCGGCGACGATGCCAATCCATTTCCCGCACCGGGAATGTCCGGCACCGAGATCGAAGTGCTCGGCTATCGCGGCATGAAGGAATACGAGATCGCCTTCGACGGTTTTGAAGTGAAAACCGAGAACTTGCTCGGCGGCATCGAGGGCGCAGGCTTCAAGCAACTGATGCAGACATTCGAGGCGGCGCGCATCCAGACGGCTGCGCGCGCCGTCGGCGTTGCCCAGGCGGCGATGGATCAGGGCCTTGCCTATGCCCAGCAGCGCTCACAATTCGCGCGTCCGATCATCGAGTTCCCGCGTGTGGCCGACAAGCTGGCGATGATGTCGGTCGAAATCCTGATTGCACGGCAATTGACGTATTTTGCCGCGCGACAAAAAGATTCCGGCCGGCGTTGCGATCTGGAGGCCGGCATGGCCAAGCTGCTGGCGGCGCGTGTCGCCTGGGCGGCGGCGGATAACACTGTGCAGATTCATGGCGGTAACGGCTTTGCGCTTGAATTTCCGGCATCGCGTCTCTTGTGCGACGCGCGCATTCTCAACATTTTTGAAGGAGCAGCGGAAATTCAGGCGCAGGTCATTGCCCGCCGGCTGCTGGATAGGAGTAATTAGCAACTGGATTCCTGTTCGCGCGTTGACTGATCGCAAGGCGGATTGTCGGGCACTGGTATTTCATGCCCGTCCGCAAGGAGGAATTGTCAATGACGTCGACGAAATGTGTGAAGATCAGTCAGGGCGAGTGGGTTGTGGTATGCGACGGTAGTAAGGCCCTGTTTCTGCAGAATGCGGGGGATTCCAAATTTCCAAATCTGCAAACGCGAGAGGTGCTGGAGCAGAAAGTGCCGCCCACCAGCGAAATCGGCTCCGATGCGCCGGGGCGCGCTCATTCGTCGGTCGGTAACGGGCGCTCGGCTGTTGAGCAGACGGATTTTCACACGCAGCAGGAAGACGAGTTTTTGCGTTCGATTATCTCCAAACTCGATACAGCGGTTCAAGCTGGACAGATCAAGTCCCTCATTCTGGTCGCTCCGCCGCGCGCACTTGGCGTGCTGCGGCAAGGCTATACACATGGCTTGAAACAGGCTGTGCGCGAGGAAATCCAGAAGGATTATGTGAAGATGCCGGTCTACGAGATCGAAAAGCACCTCGCGGCCTGAACGGAAGAGGGGCCTTCGCGTCGGCTTTCCTGGCCTGTGATCGGTAAATACCTGTCGCAGCGCGGATCCCCCTTTTTTTCGGGTCGTTCCAGCCCCGGGCCGGTGGTGCTGCCGCCGGCCCGGTGCTAGGAAGTTTGGATGTCCAATTTCTTCTATCATCTTGTGCCGTTCGCGATCGGCGCTGTCGCCATTGTTCTGCTGCTGGGGCTCGTCAACATGATGCGCGGGGGCTCGCCCTACACCTCGCAAAAGCTGATGCGGCTTCGCGTGGTGCTGCAGTTTGTCGCGTTGGTGATTATCATGGCCGCCCTCTGGATGATGGGGCGCTAGTGTCCCGAACCGAAGTTCGCTCGTTTTGCAGCACCCTCGGGAGCGAACTTCGAATGAAGCGAATTTCTGAACCACGACACGAGCGCGGTGGTTCTGACTTTCAACCGTTCGTGCGACAATCTCGTTCATCGGCACGTCAGAACCAAACTGCACTAGATCAAAAGCTGCTAGTGTCCTTTTGTTTCCGACGCTATGAGACATTGCGGCGTAAAGATGCAAGCGTCGGAAACAGGACACTCGGACCGATGGTCGTCCTCAACAAGATCTATACCCGGACCGGCGACGACGGTATGACCTCGCTCGGCTCAGGCGAGCGGCGTAAGAAATATGATCTGCGCGTTGCCGCCTACGGCACGCTGGACGAGGCCAATGCTGCGATCGGCATTGTCCGGTTGCATACAGCCGATGATCCAGTGCTCGATCCGATGCTGTTGCGCATCCAGAACGACATTTTCGACGTTGAGGCGGATCTCTGCATCCTCGACGATGCGAAGGGCAAAGGACCGGGTGGCGCCAAGCTCAATGTCACCGAAAGACAGGTGCAGTGGATCGAACAGCAGATCGACACGCTGAATGACGGTCTGTCGCCGTTGCGATCCTTCATCCTGCCGGGCGGGACGCCCGCCGCTGCCTATCTTCATCTGGCGCGGACCATCTGCCGGCGCGCGGAACGGCTGATGATCGAATTGCGCGACCAGCCGGGCGAAGCGGTGACGCCGGAGGCCATCCAGTATGTCAATCGGCTGTCCGACTTTCTGTTCGTGGCCGGGCGCCATGCCAACGACAAGGGTGCTCAGGACGTGCTCTGGCAGCCGGGGCAGAACCGGTGAGGCCTTCGGCGCGGCCCGAAGACCGGTTTTCGAGGCTGGTTCTTTGCGATAGCGGGAAATCCGTTGTTTGATGGACCAGCCATGCCGTTGACACCCCGGCAATCCGTCTCTTACTTAGCCGCCGATTTCGCATCTGCGAAGGGTGAAACATGAAGATTCTCGTGCCCGTCAAACGGGTTATCGATTACAACGTGAAAGTGCGGGTCAAGTCGGACGGGTCCGGGGTCGAGCTCGCCAACGTCAAAATGTCGATGAATCCGTTCGACGAGATCGCGGTGGAAGAGGCGATCCGCCAGAAGGAAGCCGGCAAAGCCACTGAGATCGTGGCGGTTTCGATCGGCCCGGCCCAGGCCTCCGAGACCATCCGCACCGCCCTGGCGATGGGCGCCGACCGTGGCATCCTGGTCAAGGTCGATGCGATGCCCGAGCCGCTGGCGATCGCGAAAATTCTCAAGGGCATTGTCGAGGCGGAGCAGCCGGGCCTGGTCATCCTGGGCAAGCAGGCGATCGACGATGACTCGAACCAGACCGGCCAGATGCTGGCGGCCTTGCTGAACTGGCCGCAGGGTACCTTCGCCTCCAAGCTGGTGATCGAAGGCGACGGCGTGTCGGTGACCCGCGAGATCGATGGCGGCCTGCAGACGGTGAAGCTGAAGAGCCCGGCCATTGTGACGACCGACCTGCGTCTGAACGAGCCGCGCTATGCCAGCCTGCCGAACATCATGAAGGCAAAGAAGAAGCCGATCGATGAGAAGGCGCCGGGCGATTACGGCGTCGATGTGAAGCCGCGGCTGGAAATCCTGAAGACGGTCGAGCCCGGTGGCCGCAAGGCGGGCGTGAAAGTGGCAACGGTGGCCGAACTGGTCGAGAAGCTGAAGAACGAAGCGGGAGTTCTGTGATGACGACGCTGCTGATCGCAGAACACGATAATGCCTCGCTGAAGGACGCGACCGCCAAGGCGCTGACCGCGGCGAAAGCGCTGGGCGGTGACGTGCACATCCTCGTCGCCGGCAAGAACGCGCAGGCTGCGGCCGATGCGGCGGCAAAGCTCGACGGCGTCAAGAAAGTGCTGCTGGCCGATGCTGATGCGTATGCGCATCAACTGGCCGAACCGCTGGCCGCGCTCGTCGTCTCGCTCGCCAAGGACTATGACGCCATCGTCGCGCCGGCGACCACGACGGGCAAGAATTTCATGCCGCGCGTCGCGGCGCTGCTCGACGTGATGCAGATTTCCGACATCATCAAGGTGGAATCGCCGGACACGTTCGTCCGGCCGATCTATGCCGGCAATGCGCTGCAGACGGTGAAATCGACCGACGCCAAGAAGGTCATCACTGTGCGCACCTCGACCTTCCAGGCGACTGGCGAGGGCGGTTCGGCCCCGGTCGAGACCGTTCCCGCGGCCGCCGATCCGGCTTTGTCGAGCTTCGTCGGGGAGGAATTGTCGAAGTCCGACCGCCCCGAACTGACCTCAGCCAAGATCATCATCTCCGGTGGCCGGGCGATGCAGAACCGCGAGAATTTCACCAAATATATCGAGCCGGTGGCGGACAAGCTGGGTGCGGCCATGGGAGCCTCGCGCGCGGCCGTCGACGCCGGCTATGCGCCGAACGACTGGCAGGTCGGCCAGACCGGCAAGGTCGTGGCGCCTGAGCTTTACATCGCCGTCGGCATTTCCGGCGCGATCCAGCATCTCGCCGGCATGAAGGATTCCAAGGTGATCGTCGCGATCAACAAGGACGAAGAGGCACCGATCTTCCAGGTCGCCGATTACGGCCTCGTTGCCGATCTCTATCAGGCCTTGCCGGAGCTCGACGCCGAGCTTGGCAAGATCAAGCGTTAACGGGCGAAGTTTAATATCGCGACCGGTGGTAACGCGCCGCGGATCAGCGTAGAACACCGTCGCGGTATGACAGGAAGACAAATGGCGCGGGCAGATATGGCGCACAGCATTCGCAAGGTCGGTGTGATCGGTGCAGGGCAGATGGGCAGCGGCATCGCCCATGTCTGCGCATTGGCCAACTTCGACGTGAAAATCTACGATGTGGCGGCCGACCGCATCAAACAGTCGCTGGCCACCATCAATGGCAACATGGCCCGCCAGGTCTCCAAGAAGGTCATCACAGAGGAGCAGCGGCACGCGGCATTGCAGCGGATTCGTCCCGCTGAATCGATGGACGATATCGGTGATTGCGATCTCGTCATCGAGTCGGCGACTGAGAAAGAAGAGATCAAGAAAAAGATCTTCAGCGAGCTTTGTCCGTCGCTGAAGCCGGACGCGATCCTCGCCACCAATACCTCTTCGCTGTCGATCACGCGTCTCGCCGCGGCGACTGACCGCCCGGAAAAGTTTATCGGCATTCATTTCATGAATCCGGTGCCGCTGATGGAGCTGGTCGAGCTCATCCGCGGCATCGCCACCGGCGACCCGACTTTCGAGGCGAGCAAGGAATTCGTCGGCAAACTGCACAAGACCATCGCGGTCTCGGAAGACTTCCCGGCCTTCATCGTCAATCGCATCCTGCTGCCGATGATCAATGAAGCGATCTACACGCTTTATGAAGGCGTCGGGACGGTGGAAGCGATCGATACCGCCATGAAGCTCGGCGCGCATCATCCCATGGGTCCGCTCGAGCTGGCCGACTTTATCGGTCTCGACACCTGCCTGTCGGTGATGCAGGTGCTGCACGAAGGGCTTGCCGATTCCAAATACCGTCCGTGTCCGCTGCTGGTGAAATATGTCGAGGCTGGCTGGCTTGGCCGCAAGACGCAGCGCGGTTTCTACGATTATCGCGGCGAGAAGCCGGTGCCGACGCGGTAAACAAGAGCATGTAGCCCGGATGGAGCGCAGCGAAATCCGGGGTTCGCATCTGCTGTCGCCCCGCATTTCGCTGCGCTTCATGCGGGCTAGGTTTATTCCTCCGGGAAAAACTTGAAATACGGCTCTGCTTCCCGCAGCGCGCGCGCATAGGACGGGCGCTGCATGAGCCGTTCCAGATAGGCCGCAGTGTTCTTGTAGTTTTCGAGCGGCATCACTTTGTTGCCGTAGAACAGCGCGGGCGCCGCCGCGCAATCGGCCATGCTGAATTGATCGCCAACGGCCCAGGTGCGGCTGGCCATGTCGCGCTCGATCATCTCATAGACATTGGTGAGCCGGTCTTTTGCCTGCGCCACGCCAAGCGGGTCCTTCTTGTCCGCCGGTCGCAGACGGTCACCGACAATCTGCTGCATCGGCAACTGCACATAGAGGTCGTAAAACCGATCCTGCAAACGTGTCTGCAAGGCGAGGGCGCTGTCGGCAGGGATGAAGCGCGTCGTGCCGGGATAATGCTGATCCAGATATTCGATGATGATGCTCGTCTCCGGAATTGTCTCGTTCCTTGCGTCGTCGCGCAGCACCGGAAACTTTCCGATCGGCCACATCTTCTTGAGGTTCGCGGCTGCGGTCTCATCCATCAGATCGACGATGTGCGGCGTGAACGGCGTTCCATTCTCGTAAAGCGCGATCAGCACCTTCATGCAGAACGATGACAGCGGATGGAAATAGAGCGTGAGGGCCATTGGGTGAGATTCTCCCATGAAATTCGTGAGCGTGTGTTTGTGTAGAAACCGCCCGACTCGAATTATTTGGTGAGAACGATATGCATGGCATTCGGCGTGGTGACATGCTCGCTGCGCCGATAGCCGAGCTTTGGCAGATCGAGCCCGGCGAAAAGATGTTCGCCCGAACCGAGCAGGACCGGCGAGATCACAAAATGCATCTCGTCGATGAGGCCTGCTTCCAGGTATTGCCGGATCGTGGCGGTGCCGCCGCCGACGCGGATGTCCTGTCCATTCGCCGCTTCGGTCGCGCGCTTCAGCGCCGCGTGAATTCCGTCCGTGACGAAATGGAAGACGGTGCCGCCCTCCATGGTGATTGGCGGCCGCGGGTGGTTCGTGAGCACGAAGACCGGACAGTGGTAGGGCGGGTTGTCGCCCCACCATCCTTTCCAGTTGTCGTCTGGCCAATCTCCGCGGCTGGGAGCGAACATGTTGCGGCCCAAGATCCACGCACCGATGTTCTCAAAGCCGCGCTTGGCAAAATCGTCATCAACGCCCGTTGAGCCGCCCTCCTGTCCGAGCATCGCCCGGAATGTGCGAGTGGGAAAGAACCACTCGTGCAGGGTCTCGCCGCCGACGCCGAGCGGATTTTCGAGGCTTTGATCGGGGCCGGCACCAAAGCCGTCGAGCGAGACGGTGAAGCAACAGACACGGAGCATGGACATCGGCGGCATTCTCCCTTTCGCCCGAAGCTAGGCTGCGCGGCCTTGCAGTGCTTGCGGCCCGGCATCGAGCATGGCTTTCTCGGTCATCGGATCGAAGGGTGCCGAACAATGATCGTGTGCGATCAGCCATTGGCCGTCGATCTTGCGCAGGCAGACGGTCGAGCGCAGCCATGACCAATGCTCGCTGCCGCTCTTGCTGGTGCAGCCGCAACGCATGGTCATGTGGCAGAAGGCAATGCGCTCGTCCGCCGTGATCGAAAGCTCGTGCGTCTCGATAATGGCTGGAGACACCATGTGCGAGAAGCACATCTCCAGGTGCCTGCTGTAAGCATCGATCCCCCGGAACTGGAACGCCGAGTGGCAATCGTACGATACCATATCCGGCACATAGCAGGCGCGGAGTGCATCGAGGTTCATGGTGCGGCTGGCTTCGAGCCATTGGTCGAGTCGCTTGCGAACCGCCGCTTCATGGTCGGTCGTGGTCATCGCTTGTTCCTTTCGTGCATCAGGGACGGTGCCATTATTTCTTCCGGCGGTAATGCGCGGTCATGAACTTGGTCCATTGACCGTCCGGGCCTTTGATTTGTGACGAGAGGATCCAATGGTCCTTGCTCTCGATGGTGACGAGGTCTTGATAGGTTGCCATCGCGCCGTCGCCGGCCATGCTCGGTCCTTCAGTGTTGAGTGTCAGCACCTTGCCGGAGGCGTCGCGCGTTCCCTCATAGAGCCACATATGGGTCATCATCGATGCGACGAAGCTGCCGACATAGCGCTGCTTCTGCGGATCGTAGCCGAGCGTGATAATGCTGTTCATGATGCCGCCGCCCGGCATTTCGCCGGTGCCTTCACTGATGACCCACAGGCCGCTGAGCGAGCGTGTGACGCAGGTGCCGGTGTTCTTCATCGGCGGCTGGTCCGGCCCCATGAAGCATTCACCTTCGAAGTCCCACGCGCCCACGAACTGTTGCAGCCAATCGTGTTCCTGCTGCGGCTTCGCCATCATGGCGCAATCGGCTGTATCGGTCATGTTGTCTCCTGTGAGGTTGTTTCCGTCGGTTTCAGTCAGTGTCAGCGGCGCGGTCGATGCCGGCCGCCTTATTTCTGCGCCAGCGTATTGAGGTCGCGCAGGCCTTTCTCGAATTCGCCGCCGATCATCTTGTCCATGCTCATGAAGGTGCACATCACCTTGGACACGATGTTCATCGGGCCGTGCATGCTCCAGGTCACGTTGGTCGCATTGCCCTGCGCTGCGAGGTCGTATTCGACGATGTTGCTGGCGGTCATCGGCTTGATCATGTCGAGGTTGAGCGTGATCTTCGACGGCGTGGCCTGCGCGATCGTCAGCTTGCCGGCGCCGCTTTCGCTGTCGCCTTCCCATGCCAGCGCTGCGCCGGGACCGTTGGCCGGGCCGCTGAAGCTCTTCTTCATCGTCTTGCCCTTCTCGAACGGCGACCATTCGGCGCCACGACGCAGATCGGTCAGGATGCCGTAGACCTTTTCATGCGGTGCGTTGATCGTCGCCGAGCGCTGGACCCGGAACGTGTCCGGCTGCGTCACCGACGCGTAGAGCAGGAGACCGGCGGCGGCGACAACAAGCACGCCGATCGCGATGAGGATTTTTCTGAGCATGGTGATGTTCCGGCTTGATTGTGGGCGAGCGGATCACGCCGCCGCGATGTGCGAGCCACCCGGCAGCGCCGTCGTGTCACGCTCGGCAACGATCTTCAGATCCTTGAAGCCCTTCTCGAACTGGCCGCCGCACATTTTGTCCATATCCATGAACAGGCCCATGACCTTTGAGATCATGTTGGCGCGGCCGCGGATGCTCCATGTCATCTTGGTGGCGTCGCCCTGCGGCTCGAAGGAATATTCGACGATGTGGTTGGCTTTCATCGGCCGGACCATGTCGAGTTTGAGCACGATCTTCGACGGCGTGACGTCAGCGATTGTCAGTTTGCCGGCACCGACATCGCGTCCGCCGTCCCATTCGAGCGCCGAGCCTGAACCCATGGCTGGTCCGCTATAGGTTTTTTTCATGCTCATTCCCTTCTCGAAGGGTGACCATTCGACGCCGCGCCGCAGGTCCGTGAGGATGCTGTACAGCTTGTCCTGCGGAGCGTTGATGACGGCCGAGCGCTCGATGTGGAATGTGTCGGGCTGCGACGACGCGTAAAGAAGGAGACCGATGACGGTGGCAAAGACGATGGCAAGAATAATCAAGGCAATGGTCATGGTGTTGTCTCCAAATGGATGGCGATTGCGTCGTCGCGGTCAGGATGAAGCGAGATGCGCGTCGAGCTTTTCAAACGTGCCGCTGAAGCCCTGCTTCATGGAATCGAACATGCCGATGAAGGTCCGGATCTCCGCCTCCGGTGCGTTAAGCGGATGAGCCCGCAGCGTCAGATGAGTGACGCCGCCGTCCTCGGTCAGCGTCATGGTGTTGTGAACTTCCAGCGGCCACGTGTCCTTGATCTGCGGGAAGGGCGCGCGGGTGATGCCGCCGTCGATATCCGAGAACGAATTGATGAACACGATGCGTTCGGGCGCGGCGATCTCGCGATAGACGAACTTGCCGAACATTTCGTGGCCGGGCTGGAACTCCATCGCGTAGTGGAAGACGCCGCCCGGCCGGAAATCGAGCTTGAGGATGCGGATGGTGCAGCCTTTCGGCCCCCACCATTGCGCGAGCTGGTCCGCTTCCGACCATGCGCGCCACACTTTTTCGCGCGGTGCGCGCAGCGTGCGGGTGATGACAAGGTCCTGCCGGGTGTCGAGCATGTCTGCAACTCCGTGCTGAATGGGCTGGCTTCAGGCTTTTGCCAGCGGATGGACATGAAGCCTCGTTCGGGCGCACGCGTGCGCGCCCGTTCGTCAATCGCAGTGTGTCTTCCCGTTACAAAACGTCGATCACAGATCGACGAAACTCTTGAAACCGCCCCAGAACATACGCTTGCCGTCGAATGGCATTTTCTTCGGATCCATCATGTCGGCGAGACGCGGATCCTTCATCACCTTCTTCATGATGGCGTCGCGTTGCTTGCGCGATTTGTAGGTGATCCAGGAAAAGACGACGACTTCGCCCTTCTTGAGTTTCACGCTCTGCGGAAACGATGTCGATTTCCCGGGCTTCACATCGTCGGCGACGCATTCGTGGTAATCGATGGCGCCGTGATCCTTCCAGACTTTGCCTGCGATCTTTGCGATCCGTTCGTATTCTTTCAGCTTCTTCTTCGGCACAGGCAGCACAAATCCATCGACGTAAGGCATCACATTCTCCTTGGAAATTTCTTTGGCAGCTCAGAGCTGCCTATTTCGAATGGCAGCAATCGGCGGGCTCGGCAGCCACCCAGCGCCCATTAGGGCCAACATGGCCGGCGACGTCATAGCGGTCATGATGACGCACCCAGTCCGTAAGATTGAAGTTGGGCCCGTGTTCGTTGCGGCCTTTCGGCGTCATGTCGAGAAACATGTAGCTGCCCAGGACTTCTTCGGCGCCGCGCCCAAAGGTCGAATAGGTGTGGAAGATGTCGCCGCCATCGTCCTTGAAGAAGACGCTGAACCCGGACAGATCCTCGAGCGGGACCGGCGTCTCCTGGTAATTATAGACGGCCGTGCCGTTTGCGACTTGCTCAGGCGTGAACGACACGCCGAAATCGTAGTTGAAGTCGCTGCCGTAGGATGACACCCATTTAAACCGCCAGCCCATGCGTGCCTTGAACGCCTCGATCTCGGCGAGAGGAGCGCGTGCGACCGCCACGTAAGTCACGTCGTGATGTTCGATATGCATCAACGCGCCTTCGACGTGATCGGATTCAAAGGAGCAGCCGACGCAACCGTCCTTTTGTCCCGGTGCCAGCATGAAATGCTTGATGATCAGCTGGCTGCGGCCGTCGAACAGATCCGCAAGCGTCCTCTTGCCGGCCGGTGTATCGAAGACGTAATTTTTCTCGACTTTGACCCAAGGCAGTTCGCGGCGCTTGGCGCTGATCCGGTCGCGGAGACGTGTCATTTCTTTTTCTTGCGCAAGCAACGCCTTGCGTTCTTGCAGCCAGACATCGCGGGAAACGACGCGGTGGCTCGTGGCATTGCTGACATCAGTCATGGGTGCCTCCTTATTCACGCTCGTTCTGCGGGATCATCACGGCGGCGATACGGCGTACGCTGTCGGCGGTGTTGGTGCAGATGGGCTGATCGACGAACTCGGCGATGATCGAACGATCGTTGGCCAATGCGCGGCTGCGATAATGGTCGATATGTTCGGCGATAAGGACCGCGCCGCTGAACGCCGTTGCTGCCCAGCGCCACGGCTGAACCGAGGCGCAGCGCCAGTTTTGCGCCGGCGCGCCAGATCCAGGCGGAAGCAAGAACAAGAAAGCTGCAGCAGATCATGGCGTCGTTCCCCAGACGTAATCGCCGTCGTTACATTCCGACCGGTGTCATCCAGCCGATCCCGGCACCGCCGGGCTGTTTCAGGATGGCGATGCGGCCGACATCCGGCACATCGAAAATAGGCTTGATCAGTTGCGCGCCGGCCTTCACGGCTTTGGCGACGCGGGCATCGACATCGTCGACCGCGAGATAGGACATCCAGGCTTCCGGCACGCCCTCGAATTCGGGCCCGTTGATCGGAAAGATGCCGGCGACTGGCTTGCCGTCCTGGATCGCGCACCAATAGGTGCCACCCTGTTGCATCGGCATGCCCTCGAAGGTCCATCCGATCATGTCCTGATAGAACCGCTTGTCGCGTTCGACATCGCGGCTCATTAGTTCGTTCCAGTGAAACGTGCCGTGTTGTGGCATGGCGAACTCCAACAAGTTCGGTAAGGATATTCAGGCAGCCTGCGCTTGCGGTGCAGGGAAGGGATCGCGCCACGCCGGGATCTCTTCGAGAAGTGACTTCCAGCGGGCAATATTTTTAAAGCTGTCGAGCGGCAGATGGATGCGCTCGGCATAAGGCAGCGTCACCGACACGGCAAAGTCAGCAATTGTCAGATGATCGCCGAGAAGGAATGTCCGGCTGGCGAGATGATCGTCCAGCACGGCACCGAATTGTTTGACGAAGCCGGTGGCTTCCTCGACCGCCTTGGCATCGCGCTCGCCGAGACCAAACTTCGGCTTGATGATGTAATTGAAATACAGATTGCCGGCGTGGCGCGTGAAGTGCTCGGAATTCCAGCTCAGCCACCTCATCACGTCGATCTGCTTTTCGGGATTTGACGGCCACAGATCGGACTTCGCCTTGCGGGCGAGGTGGCACATGATGGCATTCGCTTCCCACAGTTTGGTGTCGCCGTCTTCCAACGCTGGCACCTTGCCGTTGGGATTGATGGCGAGATAGGCCGGAGTCCGGTTCTCGCCTTTGCCGAGGTCGACGCGCACGAATTCCACCGGCGCATTGACGTACTTGGCAACCGCACAGGCCTTCTGCGGATTGATGGTTTCGAAGTAATAGAGCTTCATGACGTCTCTCCAATCCAGTATCAGGCGAGCAGTCTCTCGAGCTTGTTGAGCGTGCCGGTCCAGCCGCTCTCGTGACCGTCGCGGGCTGCTTCGTCGAAGAACTTCTCGTGATGGAGCGTCAGCAGCGATCCTTCGCCGTCACGCTTGATCGTGACGGTGACAAGCGACTCGCGCTCCTTCATCGTGTGCCAGGCCCAGGTGAAAACGAGCTTTTCATTCGGCACCACCTCGCGATAGACGCCGCCCACCTGATGATACTCGCCGTCTTCGGTGTGGAATCCGATATTGAAGCCGCCGCCGACACGCAGATCGATCTCTGCTTTCGTCACCGGGCCGGAATCGGGACCAAACCAGCGCACTATTTTTTGGGGGTCTGTCCAGGCGGCGTAGACTTTCTCCGCCGGCGCATTGAGACGACGTTTGAGGGTGAGGCTTGGTTTGACGGCGTCGTTGGTTTGGGCGAGGGCCATGACTCTTCCTCTACAAAAGCGGCAAGACGATCGAGTTGCTGCGACCAGAACTGCGCATATCGGTTCAACCACCGCATGGCGTCCTCCATGGGCGCGGCTGTGAGTTCACAAGAGACAACCCGTCCCGTTTTCGAGCGCTTGATCAGCTTGGCATCCGACAACACGTCGAGATGCTTCATGATCGCCGGCAGCGAGACCGGGAACGGCTTGGCGAGTTCGCTGACGGACATGCCATCCTGTTCGGCCAGCCGCGCCAGAATGGCGCGTCTGGTCGGGTCGGAAAGCGCCGCAAACGTGCTGTTCAGGCTGTCGTCTTGATAGTAAACCATGTGGTTAAGTATAGAAGCGCGATGGTGAGCGTCAAGCGGGAAATTCAGAATCAGCGAAAAATCGAAAAAGCGGATTTGTAAGAACGCGTTAAGGTCTTGTTAGGCGGATCGTAACCCTCGTCCGGCAACGTGTGAGCTGGTGCAACATGACCCAGAATGGGTGTGAGCATGGCAGGCATTCAACTCAAGAAGATGAACTGGGTGCGGACGCCGTCCGCATATCAAAGCCTCCAGACATGGCGGGCCAAGCGTCAGGCTGCGCTTGAGGAATTTGCGTCGATGTCTTCGGCGACCGCTAGCGCGTTCAGTACAGCTTGGACAAACCAGATCAACGGTTTGGGGGAACTGGCTGCGCAGCAGGCGATGCAGCGCATTTCCGCTGAAGGCCAAGCCAAGATCAACGCCGCCACCAGTTCAATCGATGTAACGGCTTAAACGTAAGGCGTAATCGGAATATGGATGTCACGGCTCTCGCCGCTGCTTATGTCGGCGCGCAAACCTCGCAAGTGCAGATGGCGGCCGCGGCCAAGATGATGAAGATGAATGCCGATGCCCAGGCATCGATCCTTCAGGTGATCGAGGCCGCGCAGGAGAATATGAAAGTCGTCGCTGCGACGGCGGCCGGCATCGGCGAGAATCTCGATATCTCGGTGTGATTGGAATTCGGCTGTTCCGGCTTTTTCCGCTCGTCCCCGCCAACAGGCCGCACTTGCGCGCGCCCGATGACAGGCTCCGGCGGAGACCCAGATTCTTTCGCTGGATTCCCGCTTGCGCGGGAATGAGCGGAGAAATTAATGGCCCAGCGCAGCCTTGATGAATTTCAACGCGTCGTCACTCGCCCATTCGGCCGGGCCGGCAATTGTCGCGACTTCGCAGCCATTCTTGTCGACCAGCAAGGTGGTCGGCATCCCGAAGGCGCGGCCTTTCTCCTTCAATACCTGAAAGATGCGCGCGGTCGGGTCGGCGTAATAGGCGAGTGAGCTGATCCCGGCGTCCTTCAGCCAGGTCTTGGCCTTGTCCGGATCGCGGGTGTCGATGTTCACGGCGACGACCTCGAAGTCGGACCCGCCCATCTTCTTCTGCAATTCGTCGAGCGCGGGCATCTCCCTCTTGCAGGGCGCGCACCAGGTGGCCCACAGGTTTAGCAGCACGGTCTTGTTGCCGAAGTCCGAAAGCTTGCGTTCCTGTCCGGCACCATCGCGGAAGGAGAGATCGGCCACCTGGATCGGCGTTTTGGCTGGTGCCAGAGCCGCGACCTCGCCGCGGGCCAGCGGTTGCAACTTTTGCGCAAGTTGCGCGGCCGGCTGGCAGGCCGCCGGGATCGCCGCATTGCGCATCACCATGCCGATCCCGTATACCCCCGCCAGCCCCGCGGCGACGCCAGCGATCCCGCCCAGAAGCATCACGGTCAGGCGCCTTTTCGCGACGTCTCGGGCGTTCGTTTGCGAAGTCATGGATCAGAAAAACCTCAGGTCACGGTCATGAGCAACAAGATGTGGGGCGGCCGCTTTTCGTCCAGCCCCGACGCCATCATGGAGTCCATCAACGCCTCCATCGACGTCGACCGGCACCTGTATCGCCAGGACATCGCTGCCAGCAAGGCCCACGCGGCCATGCTCGCCGAGCAAGGCATCATTACGGCAAGCGACGCAAGCCAGATCGCCAGCGGCCTGGACACGATTTTGTCAGAGATCGAAACGGGCCAATTCAACTTCCAGCGCGCGCTGGAAGACGTGCACATGAACGTGGAATCGCGGCTGGCCGAATTGATCGGACCGGCCGCGGGACGCCTGCATACGGCCCGCTCGCGCAACGATCAGGTCGCCACAGATTTCAAGCTTTGGGTGCGTGACACGATCGATGGCCTCGACGCGGCGCTCGCCGATTTCCAGATGGCGCTGACTGAAAAGGCCATCGAGCATGCCGATACGGTCATGCCGGGTCTGACGCATTTGCAGACGGCGCAACCTGTGACATTCGGTCATCATCTGCTGGCTTATGTCGAGATGACGGAGCGCGACCGCGGCCGTTTTGCCGATGCGCGCAAACGGCTGAATGAATCGCCGCTCGGCTCGGCCGCGCTTGCCGGCACATCGTTTCCGCTCGATCGCGAAAAGACCGCCAAGGCGCTCGGTTTTGACCGGCCGACGGCGAATTCGCTCGACGCCGTGTCCGACCGTGACTTCGTCATGGAATCGCTGGCTGCTGCGACGATCTGCGCAGTGCATCTGTCGCGCCTCGCCGAAGAGATCGTGATCTGGACCTCGCCGCTGACGGGCCTAATGCGGCTCTCGGACAAGTTTACGACCGGCTCGTCGATCATGCCGCAGAAGCGCAATCCGGACGCGGCCGAACTCGTGCGCGCCAAAACGGGCCGCATCGCCGGGGCCCTGCAATCCATCGTCATGGTGATGAAGGGTCTGCCGCTCGCTTATCAGAAGGACATGCAGGAGGACAAAGAGGGCGCGATGGACGCGCTTGGCGCTCTGTCGCTCTGCATTGCTGCCATGACCGGTATGGTGCGGGATATCGAGCCGGATGCGCCTCGGATGAAGAAAGCTGCTGGCGAAGGCTATGCCACCGCAACTGACCTCGCCGATTGGCTGGTGCGCGAGCTCAATATTCCGTTCCGGCAGGCGCACCACATCACAGGATCGATCGTGGCAGAGGCCTCCAAGGCCGGCCTGCCGCTGCACCGGGTGCCGCTCGAGACCATGCAGGCCATCGAGCCGAAGATCACCGACGAGATCTTCAAGGTGCTCTCGGTCGACCGCTCGGTGCAGAGCCGTGACAGCTATGGCGGTACGGCACCGAAGAATGTCCGCCTGCAGAGCAAGCGGTGGTTGAAACGGCTGGAAAAAGGCCGGTCGTGACGTGCGAAAGGGCCGGAAGAAGAAATTTCGCCTTGTTCGGACGGTCTGATATGGTCCGCGCCGGTTGGGGGATGCTTTTGTGACTCGGACTTCGCCTGTTTTATTGTACCGCTTTGCTGCCATTGCGCTTCTGGCGCTGGCTCTTGGGCTATCCGCCTGTGGCCGCAAGGGTCCGCTGGACGCGCCTCCCGGCGGCGCAACCGCCAGCGCGGGCGGTACTCAGCAGAATGAATCGGATCAGGGCGGCCAGGAAATCAAGGGCAGGGGCACCCGGGCCAGCGGGCTGCCGATCATTAAAGGTCCTGACAAACCGATTCCGCTCGACGTTCTGATCGACTGAGACTCTTTATTTCGAGATCGCCATGCATCATTTCGACTATCGCAACGGCGTCCTTCACGCCGAGGCGGTAGACCTGACCGCCCTCGCTGCGCAGGTCGGCACACCGTTTTATTGCTATTCGACGGCGACGCTCGAGCGGCATTACCGCGTTTTTGCGGATGCCTTTGCCGATGTGCCGTCGCTGGTCTGCTACGCGGTCAAGGCGAATTCGAACCAGGCGGTGATTGCAACACTGGCGCGGCTCGGTGCCGGCGCTGACGTCGTCTCGGGCGGCGAATTGCGCAGAGCTCGTGCGGCTGGCATTCCGGCCAAGAAGATCATGTTCTCCGGCATCGGCAAGACGGCCGAAGAACTCGCGCTGGCGATCGACGAAGACATTTTCTGCGTGAACGTCGAATCCGAGCCGGAGCTGGATCTGCTGTCGCAGATCGCAGCGAGCAAGGGCCGCAAAGCCGCCATTTCCATCCGCGTAAACCCGGATGTCGATGCGAAAACGCATGCCAAGATCGCGACCGGCAAATCCGAGAACAAATTCGGCATTCCGATCAGCCGTGCCCGCGCGGTCTATCGCCATGCCGCGCAGCTTCCCGGCCTTCATGTCGCTGGCGTCGATATGCATATCGGCAGCCAGATCACCAATCTCTCGCCCTTCGCCGATGCCTTCGCCTTGTTGTCGGATTTCGTGCGCGAATTGCGCACCGACGGACATGCGATCACCCATGTCGATCTCGGCGGCGGATTGGGCATTCCCTATCGCGCGGGCGATGAGATTCCGCCGGACCCCGTTGCCTATGCGAAGGTGGTGAAACAGGCGACGCGCGATCTCGACTGCAAGCTGATCTTCGAGCCAGGGCGCCTGATCGTCGGCAATGCCGGGATTCTCGTCACCAAGGTGCTGTTCGTGAAGCGCGGCGAGGCGAAAACCTTCGTCATCGTCGATGCGGCGATGAACGACCTGATCCGTCCGACCTTATATGAGGCTCACCACGATATTTTGCCGGTGAAGCACCCTGAACCCGGCGCACCAAGCATCCGGGCAGATGTTGTCGGACCGGTCTGCGAGACTGGCGACTATCTCGCGCTGGATCGCCGGTTGCCGGAACCGCAGCCGGGCGATCTGCTCGCGGTCATGACCGCCGGGGCCTATGGCGCTGTTCAGGCCGGGACCTACAACACCCGCGCGCTCGTTCCGGAGGTGCTGGTCAACGGTGACGCCTGGTCGCTGGTGCGGCCGCGCATGGAGGTCGAGGCGCTGATCGGGCTGGACCGGATGCCGCCGTGGCTTTGATTGCGGCCATTTGCTGACCAGGCCGGTTCTGGCATTTGGCCTATGGCTTGCTTAATTCAGTCCATGTTTCGTGACTAACTGGCACGGAGACGCGTGCTAGGTTTGTGCGTTGGGAGATTCCCGGGGCCGCTTCATCAGGAACGCAGCATTGGCCGAAAAATCCAGCCAACGGATTGAAAACGCAAGACATTCGGCCCAGCGCGAGGTTGACGCGCTGTTGGCGCGCGGGATTTCGCGGGCCCGATTGTCGATTCTGTGGGAGCGCGTCTGGCCGCCGCTCGCAGCCTTTGTGACGCTTGGTGGCCTGTTCTTCGTACTGTCGTGGTTGGGCCTTTGGCTGTGGCTGCCGCCGCTCGGCCGCGCCGCAGGCGTTGTCATATTCGGTCTGCTGGCATTGGCGGTCCTGTCACGCTTGGCTTTCATTCGTATGCCAAGCGTGGCTGAGGCACTGGCGCGGCTCGATGCACGCAGCGGCCTCGCGCACCGTCCTGCCGTTGCCCTGACTGACCGTCTGGCGACCAACGAAGGCGACGCGATGACGCAGGCGCTGTGGCGTGCGCATGTCGAGCGTGCGTTGTCGGCCGCCCGCAAGCTCAAGGCCGGCTGGCCGTCCCCGCGTCTTTTGCTCCGCGATCCAATGGCGCTGCGTGCGCTCGTGCTGGTGCTGTTCGTTGCGACCTTTTTTGCCGCGAGCGGTGACCGTCAGCGGCGCGTTGCTGCGGCCTTCAACTGGCAGGGTGTGGTCACACCGGCCAATTACCGCGTCGATGCCTGGGTCACGCCGCCGCAATATACGGCGCGCCCGCCGGTCATTCTGCCGGGCCTGAAACCCGGGGAACCGGCGCGAGCATCGGCGCCGCTCGCTGTTCCGACGGGATCGGTTCTTGTCATTCGCGCGAGCGGAGCGACGGGCCTCAACATCGCCTTGCGCGGCGGTATCGCTGCCGATGATGCCGCCAAGACCTCAACGGAAACGGCATCCGCGGCCGGCACGGAAGAGCATCGCTACGTGATCACCGAGCAAGGCTCGGTCACCTTGCGCGGTGCTGGTGATCCGATCACCTGGTCGTTTACGGCCATCCCGGACCGGGCGCCGACGATCGCATTGACGAAGGATCCTGAGCCACAGGCGCGGGGCTCATTGATGCTGAACTACAAAATGGAGGACGATTACGGCGTCACCGAAGCGCGGGCGAACTTCACGTTGAAGGCGCAGCAATTCGACGACAATGGCATGAAGCCGGGTGGTTTCAAGGCTGCACACCCCCTTTATGAAGCGCCCGACATGCCGCTGATTCTGCCGCAGGCCCGTACACGCAGCGGTGTTGGTCAGACCTTGCGCGATCTGTCGGACCATCCTTGGGCCGGTGCGGAGGTCCAGCTGACGCTGAGCGCGACCGATGAAGGCGGCAACGAGGGCCGGTCTGAGCCCTTCGATATGCGTTTGCCGGAACGACCCTTCACCAAACCGATGGCGCGCGCCCTGATCGAGCAGCGACGCGTTCTGGCATTGGATGCAGAGGCGAAGTCACGTGTGCTGACGGCGCTGGATGCGCTCGCGATCGCGCCCGAAGTGTTCAAGATCGAGGCCGGTGTCTATCTCGGCCTGCGCTCGATCTACTGGCAATTGACGCGGGCCAAATCCGACGACGCATTGCGCGACGTGGTGGCCCGTCTGTGGGACATGGCGGTGCGGATCGAGGACGGCAATATTTCCGACACCGAAGCCGCTCTCCGTGCTGCGCAGGAAGCGTTACGCCAGGCGCTGGAACGCGGCGCCAGCGAAGAGGAAATCAAGAAACTCACCGACGATTTGCGTGCCGCACTCGACAAATTCCTGCAGGCCATGGCCGAGGAAATGCGGAAGAATCCGCAGATGGCGCGACCGATGGATCCGAACGCGCGCCAGCTTCGGTCGCAAGATCTGCAGGACATGGTCAAGCGCATCGAGGAGCTTGCGCGCTCGGGCGCCAAGGAGGCGGCGCAACGTCTGCTCCAGGAAATGCAGCAGATGCTTGAGAATCTGCAGATGGCGCGGCCGGGCCAGCAGGACGGCGAGGACAGCGACGACATGATGTCGGCGCTGGACGACCTCGGCAACATGATCCGCGAGCAGCAGCAATTGCGCGATCGGACCTTCCGGCAGGGACAGGATCAACGCCGCCAGCGCGGACAGCAAGGCCAACAGGGACAGCACGGGCAACAAGGCCAACACGGCATGGGCGAACTGCGCCAGAACCAGCAGGCGCTGCGGGAGCAACTGCAGAAGCTTCTGGAGCAATTGCGCCAGCGCGGCATGGGCCAGCAAGGCGAACAGGGCCAGAATGGCATGGAGCAGCTCGGCCGTGCCGGTGAGGCCATGGGCGACGCTGAAGGGCAACTCGGCGAAGGCGATGGTGAAGGTGCTGTCGGCTCGCAGGGACGCGCGCTGGAAGCGTTGCGTCGCGGCGCGCAGGGCATGGCGCAGGCGATGCAGCAGCAACAGCAAGGCATGGGGCAGGGGCCTGGACAACCCGGCCGCAACGGTCCTGCGCGGGCACAGCAGGACACCGACCCGTTGGGCCGGCCGCTACGGGGTCGCGATTACGGCGATGATACGACTGTGAAAGTGCCGGGTGAGATCGACGTGCAGCGTGCGCGGCGCATCCTGGAAGAATTGCGTCGCCGCTTCTCGGATCCGGCGCGCCCGCAGATCGAACTCGATTATATCGAGCGTCTGCTGAAGGATTTCTAAGAAGAAATCAGAATGCCTCTCGGCATCATCCTGAGGGCATCGCACCGATCTCGAGTTTACCCGAGATCGGAAATGACATGCTCAAGGCGGCTACAGCCGACTTGAGGGCGATGGGTCTCGAAGGATGGGCCGCCCTCAGAGATGCTCCTAAAGGCGCTCCTCAGGAAAAGGGCGGAATGTGCGCTGCAGTTTAATCAATGCAGCTTCTTGGGCGCAGCCAATGCTTCGCGCACGGCGCCGCAAATCGTTGCCAGCGTGAATGGCTTGGTGATCACGTCATGGATCAGCATTTCCAGCCCTGATGCGCGTTCGCGCTGATCGGCATAGCCAGTCATGAGGAGGATTGGCAAAGCCGGATAATCACGTCCCGCTGCGAGCGCCAGTGCAATGCCGTCCATGATCGGCATGCGAATATCCGTCAGCAACAGGTCGTAACGGCCGTCATCGCGCGCGAGCGTGTCGAGCGCGGCCGCGCCATCGCAATTCTGCACGACTTCGTGGCCATCCTGAACCAATGCGCGCGCAACCAATTCCCGCAATGAATCTTCGTCTTCGGCCAAGAGAATTCGCGCCATGATCCCTCACATCAATCCGGTCTGGGCGTCACGCTTGTTGTAAAAACGCACGGTGATGCTGCTGGCATCCGCCGGCGGCGAAGCAAGCCGGGAGCGGAAATTCAGGATTTCCCCGGGCGGCAGCAGCGCGCGATTCGGACGCGCTGTCCATGCATAGATTTCCTTGCCGGCACTATCAATGACCCCGAAACGCAGGCGCGGCACTTCCGTCAGCCGGCCAGTGGTGCCGACAATGTTGCCTTCGATGACGAGCATCGGCTGGCCGTCTTCGGTTTCGCGGATGGTTTTGATGTCGTTGAACACCAGCCCGCGCAAATTCACGGGAAGGCCGATGGTCGCATAGAGCGAGGCCGTCTGTGGCAGGTAGCGCACGACCTGCTGACGGGCCAAAATGAGCGCAGCAATCACCGCCAGCATCATGCAGATCGCAACCGGGAGGCTCGGCTTCAGGCCCCGAAGACTGAGGCGACGCCGTTCCTTCTGCTTCGTGGCCGCGCGGCGTGCGGCAAGGCTTTCGATGTCCTGACCGCCGCCAAATTCGCTCTTGGGATCGTCCGGCGGAACGATGGAGGGTCCCCCATCCATCGACGGAGCGTCCGCGAAAGCGGTATGACGGCCGGTATCGAATCCGGCGTCGCCACTCTTTCCGAAGGTCCTGGCATCGTCCTGTGGTTGGTCCCAGACCGGTCGACTGGAGGCGGCCAGACCGATGTCCACGACGTCATCGAGTGGCGGGCGGATCGATGATGGGTCAGTTGCCGAAAAGACGGATTCGCCTGCCGGAAAGGCCGGCTGCCGCGGCTCCTCGAACCAGACATTGTGGCAATTGACGCAGCGGACCGACCGCCCGTTCTGCCCGAGACTTTCCGGGGTGACGCGGTAGGATGTTTCACAATGAGGGCAGACGATATCCATCGCTGATTCGGTCCGTAAGAAATTCCGGATCGGACGCTATCAGCCGTCCGTTAACGAATCGGAAACCATAAAGGGGCTGTGCTGCACCGGCGGGTGATAGGACTCAAAAGGCGGGTCTTGAGCAGATTTTGGAACTCTGGCGGAGCCTTACGTGGTCCGGTTTGAAAATGTTGGCTTACGGTACGGAATGGGACAGGAGGTTCTGCGCGACCTGACCTTCCGCATCGAGCCGCAATCATTCCAGTTCCTCACCGGCCCGTCCGGCGCCGGGAAGACCTCGCTTTTGAAATTGCTGTTCTTGTCTCTTCGGCCCACGCGCGGACTGATCTCGATTTTCGGACGCGACACAGCCACGCTGGACGGCGACGCCCTGTCCGCCATGCGGCGGCGCATCGGCATCGTCTTTCAGGATTTCCGCCTCCTCGATCACATGACCACCTACGAGAACGTGTCACTGCCGCTGCGCATCATGGGGCGCGAGGAAAGCAGCTATCGCACCGAGGTGGTCGAACTGTTGCAATGGGTCGGACTTGGCGATCGCATGTGGGCGCTGCCGCCGGTATTGTCCGGTGGTGAGAAACAGCGTGCAGCCATTGCGCGCGCCGTGATCGCGCGTCCGCATCTGTTACTTGCGGACGAGCCGACCGGCAATGTCGACCCGAGCCTCGGCAAACGCTTGCTACACCTTTTCCAGGAATTAAACAGGTCCGGTACATCGATTGTGATTGCGACCCACGATATCGCCTTGATGGATCAATTCGATGCGCGCCGCCTCGTTCTGCATGGCGGGCGTCTGCATCTCTATGATTGAGAAGATCATGGCCCACGCGCGCAGCACGCCCGATCAATCGGCGGCGGGAACCGCGCCGATGCCCACGATCGAGTCGCCGATCGTTCCGCATCAGTCGATCGGCGGACGTGCGTTGATGGCTGTGGTTGCGATCATGACATTCCTCGCGTCGCTGACCACCGGCGCGGTGATGCTGGTGCGCGCCAATGCCGCCGACTGGCAAACCGAGGTGCTGCGCGAGGTTACGATCCAGGTCAGGCCGGCGGCCGGACGCGATCTTGATGCTTCGGTGAAGATGGCGGCGGAGATCGCGCGGTCCTTCCCTGGGATTGCGGAGGTCCGGCCTTACTCGAAGGAAGAATCGGCGCAGCTGCTCGAGCCCTGGATTGGCTCGGGCCTCGTCGTCAGCGATCTGCCCGTGCCGCGCGTTATCGTCGTCAAACTCGCGTCGGGCGCGCAGCCGGACACCGCGGCGATGCGCAAGGCCCTGACCGACAAGGTGCCGGGAGCATCGCTGGATGATCATCGCGGCTGGATCGACCGGATGCGGGCGATGAGTGATTTCGTGGTGGCGGGCGGTATTATCGTGCTTGGGCTCGTGATTGCTGCGACGATCCTTTCTGTCAGTTTCGCCACCAGTGGCGCGATGGCCGCAAATCGGCCAGTGATCGAGGTGCTGCATTTCATCGGCGCGCGCGACCGTTACATCGCCGGCCAATTTCAGCGGCATTTCCTCTGGCTCGGCCTGAAGGGCGGTGCCATCGGCGGGGTGGCGGCGATTCTGCTATTTGCATTGATTGCGCCGATCGAAGCCATGATCCGCGGCACCGCTGGGGCCGAGCAATTCGCGGCCCTGTTCGGCTCGATCACAATGGGCGCGAGCGGTTACGTCGTGATCCTGCTGCAAATCATCCTGATCGCAGCCGTCGCGGCGGAAGCCTCGCGCAGGACTGTGAATCAGACGATTGCATCGATCTGAGCGGAGATGGCTTTGCAGACTGGATTTCAGGCCGTGCTTGGACGAGATTGAGGCCATGTCGTCGGCGAGATCACAATCCGGTCCCCAGGTCAAAGGTAAAGGCAGCACGCACTGGACCAGCACTGTGCTGCGAGCTTTGCGGTGGGCGACCATCGCTGTTTTGCTGGTCGCATTTGCGATTGCCGGCGGTTTTCTGTGGTTCCTGAGCAGTGTGCCGGTCAACGAGATTGTTTTGAGCGGCCGCGCGGACGGTATCGTTGTTCTGACCGGTGGTGCCTCGCGGATCGAGGACGCGATCGAATTGCTGGCCAAGGGGAACGGGCAGCGCCTCCTGATCTCCGGCGTCAACCCGTCCACCAGCGAGCGCGAGATCACGCGGCTGAAGCCCGAGCATGGCAAGGTGATCGCCTGCTGTGTCGATCTCGACCGAACTGCGATCAACACGATCACCAATGCCACCGAGACGCGGCGCTGGGCCAAGGATCGTGGCTTCAAATCGTTGATCGTGGTGACATCGAATTACCACATGCCGCGGGCGATGGCCGAATTGTCCCACCAGATCCCGGACGTCGCCCTGATTGCCTTTCCCGTTGTCAGCGATCAGATGAAAGCCGACTGGTCGAACGGGCCGACGCTCCGTCTCCTCTTTGTCGAGTATGTGAAGTATATGGCCGCGGTCGCGCGTATGCGGGTGCCGGTCCTCGACCGCATGTTTGCGTAGTGTCTTTCAGCGGGCAGTGATCGTGATTCTTCTAAGATCTATCGTTTTCAATATCGTCTTCTATCTCGTGCTGATCGTGTATCTGATCGCGGCGCTGCCGACGCTGTTGATGCCGCGTGGCGCGATCCTGGCGATGCTCAAGAATTGGAGCGCGCTCAATCTGACGTTGCTGCGAGTGATTTGCGGATTGACATGCGAATTTCGCGGAGTCGAGAAAATCCCTGCTGGCGCCGTCCTGGTCGCATCCAAACATCAGTCGATGTGGGAGACCTTTGCGCTCATCACAATCCTCAAGGATCCAGCCTATATTCTCAAACGCGAACTGATGTGGATTCCATTCTTCGGCTGGCATGCCTGGAAGGCGCGCATGATTCCGGTTGATCGCGGCGCGCGTTCGCAGGCGCTGGCCAGCATGACCGCGCGCGCCAAAGACGAAGTGGCGGCCGGCCGCCAGATCATCATATTTCCGGAAGGAACGCGACGCGCGCCTGGTGCGGAGCCGAAATATAAGTTCGGCGTCGCCTTTCTCTACAATGCGCTTGGAATTCCCTGCGTCCCGGTCGCATTGAATTCCGGCGTCTATTGGCCGCGTCGCTCTTTCATGCGTTATCCCGGTGTCGTCCGCGTCGAGTTTCTCGAGCCGATTGCGCCCGGTCTCGATCGCCAGACGTTTTTTAATCAACTGCAGAACGATATCGAGACCGCGACGGCAAAGCTTGTTGCGGCCGGTGATCGTAAGATCGGATCAGCGCAGGAGACGCTTCGCGCATCCTAGTTCTTATCTCTGCGGAATTTCGATCTCTGCATCCTGAACGTGAATATGCGGCCCTTTGAGCCTTTCTGCTAAAGCATGCAGTTCAGCGTCACGGCAGCCTAGCGATTCAAGTTCAGCGACGGTGGCCAGCACATATTCGGGATTGGGACCGGATCGGCCATGACCGTGCCGGATCAGGTTCAGCCGTTCATCGATGTTGAGCCTGCCGGCATATTGCGGATGCCCACGATCAACCACATAGGTCAGGGCCTGAACGCGGCGCTCCGGTTGCCCCAGCAATGTGACGCCGCGCAGCACTTCGAGATAGACTGACGTCACCTGCTCGCGCTCGCGCAGATACTCGATCGTTGCGTCCCGTTCTGCCGGGGCGATGCGAAAAGCGAGCCCGCGACAAGCACCGCCACGATCTAGGCCGAGGACGAGACCAGGCCGTTCCGGCGTCCCGCGATGAACAAAGGAATAGACGCAGAGCGACCGGTGTAAACCGGTCATGCGGGCAGGGACCTTCTCGATGAAGGGAAAACCGGGCCGCCACAGCAGCGAGCCGTAGCCGAAAACCCATAAATCCTCGGGAATCTGGTCGGGGGAGAGTTTCATTGCGGGACTGAGTAGCCAGATGGGTATAGCGCGCCATCAGCAAAAGGGGCTACCGGTTTTGCGTTGTGGCCCGCGCTCAAGTATTGACGTCCTGGATGATCTTTTGGCGACGGGGATACCGTGCTGTCGATCATGCGCTCCCCGGCCAATCGAAACATCGAAACGCCGTATTCACCCATCCTCAGTGATGGCCCAACTGGATGTGAGTCCATGGATCAATACCGTCCAGCGCCGCCCTATGGCCTCGACGCACCCCGCCGCCGGTCGATCGGCTGGCTCGTTCCTTCGCTGATCCTGGTGATTCTCGCGGCGGGTTGGTGCGCCTTCTGGTTCTATGCGGCAGACCGGGCCAAGGGCATGGTCGCCGGCTGGATTGAGCGCGAGCAGCGCTCCGGCCGCATTTATACCTGCGTCGATCAGACGATGAGTGGATTTCCGTTCCGCATCGAATTCCGCTGTGGCAAGGCGGGTGCGGAATTGCCCAAGGCGCACCCTCCTTTGATGCTCACGGCCTCCGGCATTGTTGCCGCTGTGCAAGTCTATCAGCCGACCTTGCTGCTGGCGGAAGTCGAGGGACCGCTGACAATCGCCGATCTTGGTCAGGAGCCGAGGATGACGGCGAACTGGTCTCTCGCGCAGATCAGTCTGCGTGGGACGCCACGGGCACCGCAGCGCGTATCCTTTGCTGCTGACAATCTGACGCTCGATCGCAACGATGCTGACAAGCTCGATCGTGTTTTTTCGGCAAGCCACGGCGAATTGCACGGCCGTCTCGCATCCGGCACGGTGACGGAGAACCCGGTCATCGATATTGCCATGTCGCTGGCGGGAGCAGCGGCGCCGACCATGCATCCGCTCACACGGCAGCCGTTCGATGTCGATACCGACGCACAGCTAATAGGACTGCGCAATTTCGCACCCAAGACCTGGACCGAGCGATTTCGTGAGATCCAGCAGGCCGATGGACGCATCGATATCCGAAACGCGCGCCTGAAGCAGGGCGGTCTGCTCGCCGTTGCAAACGGCTCGCTGAAGCTTACGCCGTCCGGCTATCTCGATGGCGAGCTGCAGGTGATCGCGACTGGCGTCGAAAAGATCCTGCCGGCGCTCGGTGCGGAAGCCTTGGCGCGGCAGGGCGGCAGCCGCAGCGAAAGGCTGGGAGCCGCGCTCAACTTCCTCGACAAGTTGGCGCCCGGCGCCATTGCCGGCGCAGTTTCGCTTCTTGGCGAACCGACTGAGCTGGAAGGCCGCAAGGCGACGAGAATGCCGTTGCGCTTCAAGGATGGCGTCGCAACGCTCGGCCCTGTGAAGCTCGGCTCGACGCCGCCGTTGTTTTGATTGTTGCTCCGCTCATTCCCGCCAACGGGTCCGCGCAAAGCGCGGCCCGATGACAGGCTCCGGCGGGAATCCAGTCTGCTGATTTCCGAGTCCCCGCTTTCGCGGGGACGGACGGAAGGATGTCAATCGTCGTCCGAAGCGTAAGGCCGGGCAATCGGGGCCATCGGCAGCGGCGGATGCGTCCGGCCGAAATCGGGTATTGCCGAATCCTGGCCGATATTGACGATGCCGCGGCGGATCGCACGCGTGCGCGTGAAGTGATCGAACAAGGCATCGCCGTCCCCGCGCCGGATGGCGCGCGTGAGCTTCGATAAATCCTCGTTGAAGGTTCCGAGCATTTCGAGAACGGCGTCCTTGTTGTGCAGGAACACGTCGCGCCACATGGTCGGATCGGAGGCCGCGATGCGGGTGAAATCGCGAAAACCGCCGGCGGAGAATTTCAGGACTTCGGATTCGGTGACATCGCCAAGTTCGTTGGCGGTACCGACGATGGTGTAGGCGATCAGATGCGGCAGATGGCTGGTGATCGCCAGCACAAGGTCATGGTGCTCCGGCGTCATCACCGCGACATTGGCGCCGATCTTCTCCCAGAACGCGCGCAGCGTTTCGACCGCCGGCGTTTCGCGGCCTTCAATGGGCGTGAGGATGCACCAGCGATTGACGAACAATTCGGGAAAGCCTGCGTCCGGGCCGGAATTCTCCGTGCCGGCCACCGGATGCGCCGGAATGAAATGCACGCCCTCCGGCACGAAGGGGGCCATGTCGCGTGCCACCGAATTCTTGACGGAGCCGACGTCCGAAAGGATCGCGCCGGCTTTCAGGCTTGCGGCGATATCTTTCGCGACTGTGCCGCAGGCGCCGACAGGCACGGCGACGATGACGAGGTCCGCATCGGTTGCCGCCTCGGCGCTAGTCTCCGTCACGCGGTCGGCAAAGCTGCTGCCGATGTCGCGCACGCGCTTGCGCACATCTTCAGAAAAGTCGGTGACGACAACGGTCTTCGCCGCGCCCGATGCTTTGGCCGCGCGCGCAATCGAGCCGCCGATCAGGCCGCAACCGATGACGGCGAGGCGATCGATGATGGGGGATGAGTCCGTCATGCCGCGCCACAGGTGCTATCTGCTCCCCTCCCTCCGCGAGCATCGCGAGTGGTGGGGAGGGGTCGGGGGTGGGGGGCAATTTTTTCGGAGCACGATGGCAAAGTCCCCCCACCCCGGTTCGCATCGCGGCGGCGATGCTCACCGACCCTCCCCACCGCTGCGCGGGGGGAGGGAAAAGGGAAGGGGTGCAACGCCATCATCATTTGCTCATGAATTCGGTCAGCGTCTTGACCACGAGGCGATTGGCTTCCTCAGAACCGACCGTCATGCGCAGGCAATTCGGCAGCTTATAAGCGCGCACCGCGCGCATGATCAGGCCGCGCGATGTGAGCAAGGCGTCGGCCTCCGTCGCCGTCTTGCCCGGCGTTTCCGGGAAATGCAGCAGCAGGAAATTGGCGACGCTCGGCGTTACCTTG
>Ga0164243_10001458_pt1 | contig 39999 bp, 34 predicted proteins | sample OricompcompostOP_FD_108781 | JGI IMG/M metagenome (GOLD analysis project Ga0164243, IMG submission 108781) | Organic Plus compost microbial communities from Emeryville, California, USA - Original compost - Organic plus compost (OP) | ecosystem: Engineered > Solid waste > Mixed feedstock >... | reverse complement strand
GGGAAACGCCCGGTCCCATTCCGAACCCGGAAGCTAAGCCCTTCAGCGCCGATGGTACTGCCCTGGTGACGGGGTGGGAGAGTAGGACGCCGCCGAACACCCATTCAACCGAAGGCCACCCCCACACGGGGGTGGCCTTCGGCATACCCGCACACGGCCCGCAGATGCCACCCGACCAGGAGACACGACTCGGCCCGGAGAGGCCACGCGCCGGGGGCCGGGGCCATGGGTCTCGGTCGCCTTGGCCCCGGGTACCCGGGCGGTGCCCCATATGAACCCGAGCCACCACGCGCCGGACCGAGCCTCGCACCACCGATCAGGACCGGAGACCGGCCCGCGAGCGGTCGAACGTTCGGCCCGGGTCCGCGCGGTTGATGCGCGCCTCGCTCGGCGGGTCGAGGCCGGACGTCGTGCTTCGGCCGGGTGGGGGCCGGGCCTCGTGCGAGGACGGGCGGCGTCGTCGTGGGAGAATTGCGGAGGAGCGCGCCCCCGCGTGTGGTTGCTCGCCGGCGGAGATCCGGCGACCGGCCGACGCGGCGGACGCCGGCGCAGCCGGGACTCGGCGAGCGCGCAGGAGGACGTCACCGCATCGCGGGTCGTGACGCGTCCCCCGTGAGCACCTGGCGCGCGGCGCCATCCAGGGCACGACAGGATCAAGAACAGTGAAGCGCGGCGGGCGACCCGCTGACATGCGCACGGAACGAGGAGCGACCACGTGAGCGATCAGACCAGCAGCGGCGACGACGAGCGCCGCAGCAGGGACGGGTCAGGGAACCGCCGGAGCTCGGACGGACGGCAGGGGCGTGCCCGCGACGAGCGTGGGGCGGAGCGACGGGAGAGTGGCGCCGGTTCGTACCGTTCCTCCTCCCCCCGTCGCGGTGGGTCGGGACGAGACCAGGAGCGCGGCGGCTTCGGCGGTCGTGGCGGCGCCGGCTACGGACGGCGTGACGGCGCGCCCGCTCGCGGAGGCGACGACCGCGGCGGATACGCGCGACGCGACGGTGTCGCGCGGGGCTCGAGCGACGAGCGCAGGTCCTCCTACCGGTCGGGCGACGGGGGCCGGGGGCCCTCGTACGGTCGATCGGGTGCGGGCGACCGGCCGACGTGGCGTCGGGACGGCGACCGTCCCGACCGGACCTCGCGGCCTGCCGACGCACGCGGTGGGCGTCCGTGGGAGGAGAGCGGCCGTCCGAGGGACGACAGGCGCGGGTCGACCGGCGGACGGCAGAACCGGTGGGAGAAGGACTCCGAGCGTGGTGACCGTCCTGGCGGCGGTCGTGCGCAGGACGAACGCGGGTACCGGGCCCGCGACGAGCGCTCTCCGTCCCGGCCCGCCGCTGGCGGCTACGGTGGCGGCGCGCGGCGCGCCGACCGTGCCGACGAGCGTGCCTCCCGTGACGCGCGCGACGACCGGCGCCCCTACCGTGGCGGTGCGACGGGCGGCGACCGCCGTTCCGGCGCCGGGCGCCCGGAGCGTGGCGGGGCGCCGGGACGCGAGCCGCGACCGTTCGACGCGGAGCGCGGACCCCGCCGCGAGGGCGCCTCGTCCTCCCCGCGCGCAGACCGCGGTGAGGGCTACCGTCGGGACGACCGCGGCGGGTTCGAGCGTCCCCGTCGCGAGGGCGACCGCGGCGGGTTCGAGCGTCCCCGCCGTGACGACCGCGGCTTGGCGGGGCGGCGCGGTGGACGCCCGGACCGTGAGCGCGCACCGCGCACCGACTCGCGACCGCCTCGCGCGTTCGAGGACCGCCCGCGTGGCCCCGAGCTGCCCGACGACGTGACGATCTCGCAGCTGGACCGTGAGGTCCGTGGACGGCTCCGCAGCCTCGCCAAGGACAACGCCGAGACGGTCGGCCGCCACCTCGTGATGGCCGGGCGTCTCCTCGACACCGATCCCGAGCTGGCGTACGAGCACGCGCAGGCGGCCGTCCGGCGTGCCGGCCGCATCGACGTCGTGCGGGAGGCCGCCGGCCTCGCCGCGTACCGTCTCGGGCACTATGCGGAGGCGCTGCGTGAGCTGCGCACGGTCCGGCGGCTCAACGGGTCCTCCGAGCACCTCCCCGTGATGGCGGACGCCGAGCGCGGCCTGGGCCGCCCGGAGCGCGCCCTCGACCTCGCGCGGACCCCGGAGGCCGAGACCCTCGACGCCCAGGGCCGTACGGAGCTCGCTCTCGTCGTCGCGGGAGCGCGGGTCGACCTCGGCCAGACCGAGGCGGCGCTCGCCGTCCTCGACTCGATCCCCGCGCGCGACGTGACCAGCCCTGAGCTGCGGCACCGGGTGAGCGAGGTCCGCGCCGACGTCCTGGAGGCGCTCGGTCGGGTCGACGAGGCCGCCGCGCTGCGCGTGGCGCTCGGCGAGCCGGAGGACGAGATCGTCGTCGTCGACCTCGAGGAGGACGACGACGAGGGCGACGACGCGACCAGCGCCACCGACCCCGACGGCGAGCAGACCGCGGACGACGTGGAGGCTGCCGCGGGCGAGGCGCCGTCGTCGGCGCCGGCCGCGGTGACCGACGTGGCGGGCGAGCCGGATGCGGAGCTCACCGACGCCCCCGCCGCGGGCGGGGACGCCGACGCGCGGACCGGCGACGCGGACGAGCCCGAGGACGTCGTCGATGGCGGGGAGGCGCGGTGACGGCGGGGCTGCGGGGGACCGACCGTCCGCTCGCCGAGCTCCACGACCTGGCGCTCGTCGACCTGGACGGGGTGGTCTACAAGGGGCACGAGCCCGTGCCGCACGCGGCGGAGAGCCTGACGGCGGCCCGTGACGGCGGGCTGGCTCTCCAGTTCGTGACGAACAACGCGTCCCGCGAGCCGGAGGCGGTCGCCGAGCAGCTGACGTCCCTGGGCGTGGCGACGCGGCCGGGCGAGGTCTTCACCGCGGCCCAGGCCGGCGCCGCGCTGCTGACGACCCGCCTCGCACCCGGCGCCCGCGTCCTCGTGGTCGGCGGAGCGGGGCTGCACACCGCGGTCTCCACGGCCGGGTACGCCGTCGTGGCGTCCGCGGACGACGCGCCCGACGCCGTCATCCAGGGCTTTGCGCCGACGCTCGGATGGTCGGATCTCGCCGAGGCCGCGTACGCCGTGGCGGGCGGCGCCTGGTTCGTGGCCACGAACCTCGACCTGTCGCTGCCGACCGACCGCGGCTACGCGCCCGGCAACGGGGCGCTGGTGGGTGCGGTGCAGGCCGCGACGGGCGTGCGGCCCGACAGCGCGGGCAAGCCCGAGCCGACGATGTACCGGCTGGCCGTCGAGCGCACGGGCGCGAGGTCACCGCTCGTCGTCGGCGACCGGCTGGACACGGACCTCGCCGGCGCGCGGGCGGCCGGGTACCCCGGCCTGCACGTGCTCACCGGCGTGAGCTCGGCGCGCGACGCCGTGCTCGCCCGCCCGGGCGAGCGGCCCGACTATCTGGGCGCCGACCTGCGGTCCCTCGCGGACGTGCACCCGCTGCCCGCGCGCGCGGGCGACTGGTGGGAGTGCCGGGGCGCGGCGGCTCGCGTCGTCGGCGGCGCGCTCGAGGTGAGGGGCGACGGCCTGGACGCCGCCCGTGCGGCGTGCGCGGCCGCGTGGGACGCGGCCGACCGCGGCGAGCCGGTCGACCCCGACACGGTCCCGGCGCTGGGTGTGGGTTCTTCCCGCGACGCGGTGTCGGACAGGTAGCGTTGTGCCGCCGGACCCGGTGCACGACCTCCGGCGGCCCGCGAGGGTCGGGAGGTCGCACGGGTGGCGGCACCGCACAGGCAACAGCGCCGCGGCCGGGCCGCGGACACACCGACGGGAGAGCAGATGACCAGCGACGCCGCGTACGACGCCCCGACCGGGGACGAGACGGTCGACGGCGCGGTCGGCCGGCTGCGCGAGGTCGGCGACCTGCCCCTGCGCGAGCAGGTCGCTGTCTTCGAGGCGGTCCACGCGGCCCTGCAGGACCGTCTCGCGGAGACCGAGGACTGACACGTGGCGGCAAGGCTCGACGCCGAGCTCGTGCGTCGCGGCCTCGCGCGCTCGCGTCGTGAGGCCGCGGCGCTCGTGGCTGCGGGTCGCGTGCGGGTCGCGGGCACCACGGTGACCCGTCCGGCGTCGCCGGCCCCGGCGGACGACGTGCTCGAGGTCGACCGGCCCCCGGACGACGCCGGCTGGGCGTCGCGGGCCGCGCACAAGCTCGAGGGCGCCCTCGTCGCGCTCGACGAGGCCGGGCTCACGGTCCCGGTCGACGGTGCGGTCTGCCTCGACCTGGGCGCTTCGACGGGTGGCTTCACCGACGTGCTCCTGCGCCGCGGGGCGCGTCGCGTCGTGGCCGTCGACGTCGGGCACGACCAGCTGGTCGACCGGATCCGCCAGGACCCGCGCGTCGACGTGCGCGAGGGCGTGAACGCCCGGGACCTCGACGCCGACGACCTGCCGGAGCGCCCCGCGCTCGTGGTGGGGGACCTCTCCTTCATCTCGCTCGGCCACGTGCTGCCCGCCGTCGGCCGGGTCGCGGCGCCGGGCGCGTCCGCGCTGCTGCTCGTCAAGCCCCAGTTCGAGGTGGGCCGCGAGCGGCTCGGGGCGGGCGGCGTCGTCCGCGACCCCGCGCTGCACGAGGACGCCGTGCTGGGGGTCGCCGCCGTGGCGCGCACCGAGGGCTGGACGGTCCGGGCGGTCGTGCCGAGCCCGCTGCCGGGACCGCACGGGAACCGGGAGTTCGTGCTCGTGCTCGGGCGCCCGGACGCGCCGCACGAGGAGCGAGCGGCCGCAGGGCCGGGCACGCTGAGCCTGCGGGACGCGGTCCGCGCGGCCGTCGCCGCGCCCGTGGAGCAGGCCGAGGACGACTGGAGCGCCCCGCCGACGCCGACGGCGTACGTCGTCGACGAGGGGCGGGACGACAACGACGAGGAGGTGGGCGTGTGAGCGCGCGCAAGGTGGTCATCGTGGCGCACGGCGGCCGACCGGAAGCGCTCGCCGCGCTGACGGACACGATCCGCGAGCTGCAGGCGGCGGGCTTCGAGGCCGTCCTGCACGACGACGACCTCGCGGAGGCGTTCGGCGACCCCGTCGACGTCGTGCGGACGCGGGAGGGCATCGGGGACGCCGAGCTGGTCCTCGTCCTGGGCGGCGACGGCACGATCCTGCGCGCCGCCGAGCTCACGCACGGCACGGGGGTCCCGCTGCTGGGCGTGAACCTGGGGCACGTCGGGTTCCTCGCCGAGTTCGACCGCGAGGACCTCCACCAGGCCGTCCAGCGGCTCGCGGCCGGCGAGTACACCGTCGAGGAGCGCGGCGTGCTCGAGGTGACCGTGACGCGGCCCGGGCACGACGAGCCGCTGCGCGGCTGGGCGCTCAACGAGGCGACCCTCGAGAAGGCCGACCGGTCGCGCATGATCGAGGTGGCGGTCGCGGTGGACGGGCGGCCGTTGTCGTCGTTCGGCTGCGACGGTGTCGTCCTGTCGACCGCGACGGGCTCGACCGCGCACGCGTTCTCCGCGGGCGGGCCCGTGGTCTGGCCCGACGTCGACGCGATGCTCCTCGTCCCGATCGCGGCGCACGCGCTGTTCGCGCGACCGCTGGTCGTCGGGCCGTCGTCGTCGCTGGGGCTCGAGATCCTCACGACGTCGGTGTCGCCTGGCATGCTCACGTGCGACGGGCGGCGGCGCGTCGACATGCCGGTCGGCTCGCGCGTCGAGGTGCGGCGCGGCCCGGAGCCGATCCGGCTCGCGCGGCTGAACCGCGCGCCGTTCACCGACCGGCTCGTCGACAAGTTCGCGCTGCCCGTCGTCGGGTGGCGGCAGCTCGCCGCGTCACGCGCGGCGCACGAGGGCGTCACGCCGGGGAAGGGAGTCTGAGTGCTCGAGGAGATCGCGATCGAGAACCTCGGGGTCATCGACTCCGCGCGCATCGCGCTCGGCCCGGGGCTCACGGTCATCACGGGGGAGACGGGCGCCGGCAAGACGATGCTCCTGACCGGCCTCTCGCTGCTCATGGGCGGCCGGGCGGACTCCGCCACGGTCCGGCCCGGGGCGGGCAAGGCGGTCGCCGAGGGACGGCTCCGGGTCCCCGACGGTTCCGCGGCCGCCGCGGTCGTCGACGAGGCGGGCGGGACGCTCGACGACGACGGCACCGTCGTGGTCGTGCGCACGGTGGCCGCCGAGGGGAGGTCGCGGGCCCACGTGGGCGGCCGCGGCGTCCCGCAGGCGGTGCTCGCCGACCTCGCCGCCGAGCTCGTGACGGTGCACGGGCAGGCCGACCAGCTGCGGCTGCGCGCGCCGGCCCAGCAGCGGGCGGCCCTCGACGCGTTCGCGGGCGCCGAGCACGCGGCCACGCTCGCGCGCTACCGTGCCGCCTGGACCGAGCGGGGAGCCTTGGTCGCGCGCCTCGAGGAGCTCACGGGCGCGGCCCAGGATCGCGCCCGCGAGGCCGAGCTCCTCCGCCTCGGGCTCGCCGAGGTCGAGCGCGTCGAGCCGCAGCCCGGCGAGGACGCCGCCCTCGACGCCCAGGTCGCGCGCCTGACCAACGTGGAGGACCTGCGCACGGCCGCCCAGCTCGCTCACGACGCGCTCACCGGGCTCGAGGAGGCCGACGCCCAGGCGGGCGCCGTCGTCCTGCTGGACCAGGCGTGGCGCGCGCTCGACGGCGCCGCCGCGCAGGACCCCGCGCTCACCCCCCTCGCGGCGCGGCTGCACGAGGCCGCGTACGCCCTGCAGGACGCCGCGACCGAGCTCGCGTCCTACGTCCAGGACCTCCAGGCCGACCCCGCGGCGCTCGAGGCAGCGCACGCGCGCCGTGCCGAGCTCGTCGCGCTCACCCGCTCCTACGGCAGCACGATCGACGACGTGCTCGCGTGGGCCCGCGACGCCGGGCTGCGCCTGCTCGATCTCGACGACGACGGCACCCGGGTCGAGGAGACCCGGGCGCGGCTCGCCGAGCTCGACGGCGAGCTGCGCGGCCTCGCCGACCGGCTCACGGCGGGCCGGCGCCGGGCGGCCGGCGAGCTCGCGGACGCGGTGACCACCGAGCTCGCGGGTCTCGCGATGGCGGGCGCCCGGCTCGAGGTGCGGGTCGACGAGGCCGACGAGCCGGGCCCGTGGGGCGCGGACGTCGTCGCGCTCGAGCTCGTCCCGCACGCCGGGGCGCCCGCGCGCCCGCTCGGCAAGGGTGCGTCGGGCGGCGAGCTCTCGCGCGTCATGCTGGCGATCGAGGTGGCGCTCGCGGAACGCCACGGCGAGGGCACGGACGCGCCGCTGCCGGCCTTCGTGTTCGACGAGGTCGACGCCGGGGTCGGGGGCCGGGCGGCCGTCGAGGTCGGCCGGCGCCTGGCCGGGCTCGCCCGCCGGGCGCAGGTGATCGTCGTCACGCACCTCGCCCAGGTCGCGGCGTTCGCGGACACGCACGTCGTCGTCGCCAAGTCGACGAGCGGCGGGACGGACGCCGGGAGCTCGGCGCCCGTGACCGCCTCGGACGTGCGCGCGGTCGACGGCGACGAGCGCGTCCGCGAGCTCGCGCGGATGCTCTCCGGGCAGGAGGACTCGGACGCCGCCCTCCGCCACGCGGCCGAGCTCCTCGAGGCCGGGCGGCCGGCCGCAGCACCGGACGTGGGACGATAGCCCTGATGAGACTCACGCTGCGCAGGCCGCCGTCCGACCAGGACGCGAGCGACGTCCAGGGCCCCGCGAGGATCGACCGGCGCACCAAGGCGCTGACGAAGCGGCTCGACCCGGGTGACGTCGCGGTCATCGACCACGAGGACATCGACCGCGTCGCGGCCGATGCCCTCGTCGCGGCGCGTCCCGCCGCGGTGCTCAACGCGGCGAAGTCCATCTCCGGCCGTTACCCGAACCTCGGGCCCCAGGCCCTCGTGGAGGCGGGGATCCCCCTCGTCGACGACCTCGGGCCCGCCGTGATGGCCCTGCGCGAGGGCACGCAGCTCCGCGTCGACGGCGGCCGCGTCTACGCCGACGGCGAGCTCGTCGCGACCGGGCGGGACCAGGACGAGGCGAGCGTGCTCGAGGCGATGGACGCCGCGCGCGAAGGCCTCTCGGCCGAGCTCGAGGCGTTCGCCGCCAACACGATGGAGTACCTCACGCGCGAGAAGGACCTCCTCCTCAACGGCGTGGGCGTGCCCGACATCAGCACGCCGATCGACGGCAGGCACGTCCTGATCGTCGTGCGCGGCTACCACTACCGCGAGGACCTGCAGATCCTCCGGCCGTACATCACCGACTACAAGCCGGTGCTGGTCGGCGTCGACGGCGGCGCCGACGCGATCCTCGACGAGGGGTTCAAGCCCGACCTCATCGTCGGGGACATGGACTCGGTGTCCGACCGGGCGCTCGCGTGCGGGGCGGAGATCGTCGTGCACGCCTACCGCGACGGGCGCGCGCCCGGCCTCGAGCGCGTCCAGGCGCTCGGCGTGGACCCCGTCGTGTTCCCCGCGACCGGCACGAGCGAGGACATCGCGATGCTCATCGCCGACGACAAGGGCGCCGAGGTGATCGTGGCGGTCGGCACGCACGCGACGCTCGTCGAGTTCCTCGACAAGGGCCGCGCGGGCATGGCGAGCACGTTCCTCACGCGGCTGCGCGTCGGGAGCAAGCTCGTCGACGCCAAGGGCGTGTCGCGGCTGTACCGGTCGACGATCTCGAACGTCCAGCTCATGCTCCTCTCGCTCGCGGGCCTGCTCGCCGTCGTCGCGGCGCTCGCGGCGACCGCCGCCGGGCAGACCCTCTTCGGCCTGCTCGGGGCGCGGTTCGACGACGTGTGGTCGTGGGTCCGCTCGCTCTTCGGCGGCTGACGCCCGCGCCGACGGCCTGCGCCGTCGCCACCCCTGGCCCGCACCCGACCGTCGGCACGACGCCCGACCGTGACCAAGAAAGCCCTCCGTGATCAACTTCCGGTACCACGTCGTCTCCCTGATCTCCGTGTTCCTCGCGCTCGCGGTCGGGATCATCCTCGGCGCCGGCCCGCTCAAGGAGTCGATCGGCAACCAGCTGAGCGGCCAGGTGTCGTCGCTGCGCGCGGAGAAGGAGCAGCTGCGGACCGACCTCGACGACGCCCGGACGTCGGCCGACCGCGGCTCGACGGCGCTGGCCGCGCTCGCGCCCACCGTGCTCGACGGCGTGCTGCCCGGCGACCAGGCGACGGTCGTCGAGGTCAGCCCGGACCTCGACGACGAGTTCAAGGCCGTCTCGACCCAGCTCAAGGCCGCGGGCGCCGACGTGCGGGGGCGGGTCAGGCTCGAGTCGGCCTGGCTCAGCGAGTCGGGCGCGGACGCGCGCAAGGAGGGCGTCGAGGCCGCGCTCGCGGCCGGCCTGCCGCTCGACACGACCGCGTCCGAGGAGAAGCAGCTCGCGCAGGCCCTGGCGCTCTCCCTGACGATGTCGACGAGCGCGACCGACCACCAGCTCGCGGCGTCCGCCCGCACGACGCTCAAGGCGCTCGCCGACGCGAAGCTGGTGACCGTCGTGCGGACGCCGACGGTCGCCTCCACGGCGCTGCTCGTGCTCGCGGGCTCCGCCGACGCCCAGCCGACCACCGACGGCACGACCGCTCCGACGGACGCCAAGGCGCTCGCGTACGCGCAGGCACGCGAGGAGGAGGTCGTCGTCGCGCTGCACACCAGCGAGCCGGCGACCGTGGTCGCGGGGCCGGCCGGCGAGTCGGACAGCCTGGTCGCCGCGGTCCGCCACGACGGCGACCTGCAGGTCATGGTGAGCACGGTCAGCGGGGTCGAGACGCTGATCGGCCAGGTCAGCGTGCCGCTCGCGCTCGCGGACCAGGCGCAGGGCACCGTCGGGCACTACGGCTTCGACGACGGCTCGACCCAGGCGATCCCGCCGCGCCCCGAGACCGACTCCGCGTCGACCGACACGAAGAAGGGCTGACGATGGCTGCAGGACGTCTCGCGCGCGCCCTCGTGGGCGCCGCCACCGCCGCCGCCGCGACCGTGGCCGTCCGGGCGGTCGCCGCGCGGCGGGCTCCCGGGGGCGCCGAGCGGTGGGAGCGGGTCAACCACCGGGGCGAACCCGTGAGCATGCTCGAGGGACCGGCGGTCGCCGCCGGTCTCACGGTCGGCGCGGTCGCGGCGCTCCCGGGGCGCCTGGGCACGGCGGCGGCGGTCGCGACGACGGGCGGCGCGGCGTTCGGGATCGTGGACGACCTCGCCGAGGACACGTCCCGGCGCACCAAGGGGCTGCGCGGACACCTCGGCGCGCTGGCGCACGGCGAGCTGACGACGGGCGGCCTCAAGGTCCTCGGCATCGGCGCGACGGCGTTCGTCGCGGCCTGCGCCCGCGGCCCGCGGGGCACCGAGGGCCCGGGCGTGCGCGGGTTCGACGTCCTCGTCGACACGGCGCTCGTGGCCGGGACCGCGAACCTGCTCAACCTGCTCGACCTGCGCCCGGGCCGCGCGCTCAAGGCCGCCGCGGGGGCCGCGGTGCTGCTGGCCCCGCTCGCCCCGTCGACGGCGTCGGCTGCCGGCCCGGTGCTCGGCGCCGCAGCAGCGGCCGCGTCTCGCGACCTCGCCGAGCGCGACATGCTCGGCGACGGGGGAGCGAACGCGCTCGGCGCTCTGGTCGGCGTCCAGGCGACCGCGCTCCCGCGCGCGGTGCGCGTCGCGGCGCTCGCGGGCGTCGTCGGGCTGACGGTCGCGAGCGAGCGGGTCAGCTTCTCCGCGGTGATCGACCGCACGCCCGCGCTCCGGACGCTCGACCGGCTCGGGCGCCGGGGGTGAGCGCCCCCGGCCGCTTGCGGGGGGCGACGCAGAGCCTCGCGGGCGCCGCGCTGCTCATCACGGTCGTCACGATCGCGAGCCGGCTGCTCGGCTTCGCGCGGCAGTTCGTGCAGGCCCACGAGGTCGGCACGGCCGGCGTGGGTACCGCGTACGCGAGCGCGAACCTGCTGCCGAACATCCTCTACGAGGTCGCGGCGGGCGGGGCGCTCGCGGGCGCGGTCGTCCCGATCCTCGCCGGCGCCATCGCGCGCCGCGCGCGGCTCGACGTGAACCGGTCGGCGTCGGCGCTCCTGACCTGGGCGCTGCTGGTCCTCGTGCCGCTCGCGGTCGTCGTGCTCGTGCTGGCCGGCCCCATCACGTCCCTGATCCCGAACGTGGGCCACGGCGAGACGGCCGCGACGACGGCGTACTTCCTGCGCGTGTTCGCGCTCCAGATCCCCCTGTACGGGGTGGGCTTCGTGCTCTCGGGCGTGCTCCAGGCGCACAAGCGGTTCTTCTGGCCAGCCGCCGTGCCGATGCTGTCGAGCGTCGTCGTGATCGGCGCGTACCTCGTGTTCGGGCACCTGGACCCCGACCCGACGGACGTCGGCGCCGCGTCCCGGTCCGCGCTCGCGTGGCTCGCGTGGGGCACGACGGCGGGCGTCGCCGCGATGTCGCTGCCGCTGTTCGTCCCCGCCTGGCGGACGGGCACCTCGCTGCGACTCACGCTCCGGTTCCCGCCCGGCCAGGCGGCCCGGGCACGCCGGCTCGCGCTCGCGGGCGTGGGCGCCGTCGTCGCGCAGCAGGTGGCCTCGCTCGCGATCCTGTGGGCCGCGAACCGGTGGGGCGGCGACGGCGCGTTCCCGGTCTACCAGTATGCCCAGGCCGTCTACGTGCTGCCCTACGCGGTGCTCGCGGTGCCCCTCGCGACGAGCACGTTCCCGCGGCTGGCGGAGCGCGCGTCGCTCGGCGACCACGCGGGCTTCTCCCGGCTCGTCGCCACGACGACCCGGATCGTGCTCACCGTGACCGCCGTCGGGGTCGCCGCGCTCGTCGCCGCGAGCGACGCGGTCCAGTCGCTGTTCGACACGTTCACGCCGGGCGGCGTCGCCGGGATGGCGGCGACCGTGGCGTGGCTCGCGCCGGGACTGCTCGGCTTTGCGCTCGTCTTCCACCTGTCGCGGGTGCTGTACTCGCTCGACCACGGCCGCGCGGCCGTCCGTGCGACCGCGCTCGGCTGGGGCGTGGTGGTCGTGGCCTCGCTGGTGCTCCCGCCGCTCCTCGTGCGGCACGCGTCGGACCCCGTCCGCACGCTCGAGGGCGTCGGTGCCGCGACGAGCCTCGGCATGACCGTGGCGGGCGCGGCGCTGCTGTGGGCCGTGCACCGGTACGCGCCCGGCCGCCCGCTCGTGGGGCTCGCGCGGACCGTGGTGGCGCTGGTCGTGGGCGCGGCGCTCGGCGCGGTCGCGGGGCTGCTCACGAGCGACCTGCTCCTGCCGGACGACGCCGGGTGGCTCGCGGCCCTCGGCGTCGGTGCCCTGGCCGCGGGGGTCGGGGCTGCCGTCGTGGTGGTCGTCTCGGTCCTCGGCGACCGCCCGACGCTGCGCGGGCTGGCGTCGCTGCGGCGCAGCGACCCCGCGCCGGTCCCGGGCGGCGTCGCCGCGAAGGGCCCGGCGGACCCGACCAGCGACGACACGCGGGAGGACGCATGAGGGTGCTGCAGGTCCTGGGGTCGAGCGCGGGAGGCGTCGGCCGGCACGTCGGCCAGGTCGCCGCCGCGCTGAGCGCGGCGGGCGACGACGTGGTGGTCGCCGGCCCGCTCGTGGTGCGTCCGCTCGTCGGCGGGGACGCCCGGTTCGAGGCCGTCGAGATCACCGACCGGCCGCGCGCCGGGGACGTCGCCGCGGTGCGGCGCCTCGCCGCGCTCGGGCGGGACGCCGACGTCGTGCACGCGCACGGCCTGCGCGCCGGCGCGCTCGCGCTCCTCGCCGTCCGGGGGCTGCGGCGAGCGCCCGAGGACGGCGGTCGCCGCCCGCGCGTCGTCGTCACGCTGCACAACCTGCCCGTCGGCGGGCGCGCGATCCGTGCGGTCTCCGCGGTGCTCGAGCGCGTCGTGGGGCGCGGAGCGGACGTCGTGCTGGGCGTGAGCCCCGACCTCGTCGAGCTCGCGACCGCGCGGGGAGCCCGCCGGGCGGAGCTCGCGCTCGTCCCGGCGCCCCGGGCCGTGTCCGTCGCGGACGACGCGGCGGAGGTGAGGAGCACGCGGTCCGCGCTCGGTCTTGCGGGCGACGAGCGGCTGCTCGTCACCGTGGGCAGGCTCGCGCCCCAGAAGGGCCTGGGCGACCTGGTCGCGGCGGCGCGCGCGCTCGCCGGGACGCCGCACCGGTTCCGCTGGGCGGTCGCGGGCGAGGGGCCGCTGCGCCGCGAGCTCGAGGCCGAGGTGCGCGCGTCCGGCGCGCCGGTCGAGCTCCTCGGTGCCCGCGACGACGTCGGCGCGCTCCTCGCGGCCGCCGACGTGGCCGTCAGCACCGCGCGGTGGGAGGGCCAGCCGCTGTGGCTCCAGGAGGCGCTCGCGCACGGTGCCGCGATCGTCGCGACCGACGTCGGCGGGACCGGCGCGGTCGTGGGCGACGCGGCCGTGCTCGTGCCCGCCGAGCCCGCCGCGCAGGTCGGGGGAGCGGTCGCCGAGGCGGTCGCGCGGCTCCTGGCCGACGACGACGCGCGTGCCGGCCTCCGTGCCCGGGCACGGGCGCGCGCGGCCGCGCTCCCGACGGGCGCGGACGTGGTCGAGCAGCTCGCGACCGTCTACGCGGGAGGGCGTGCCGCGGGCTGAGTCCCGTCCGCCGGTGGCCCGCTGTCGCGTCGCGCGCGGCGGAGGTCACAGCGTGCCGCTCCGGCGCCCCCGCGGTCCGCTGTTAGGATGGAGTTCCGTGGCAGATCACTCGAGCAGGCTCCCCAACCGCCCCGGCACCGCGCACCGACTCCGCGCGGACTCCCCGACCCGACACGTCTTCGTCACGGGGGGTGTGGCCTCCTCTCTCGGCAAGGGCCTGACCGCCTCGAGCCTCGGACGTCTCCTGCGGGCCCGCGGCCTGCGGGTCAAGATGCAGAAGCTCGACCCGTACCTCAACGTCGACCCCGGGACGATGAACCCGTTCCAGCACGGCGAGGTGTTCGTCACCGAGGACGGCGCGGAGACCGACCTCGACATCGGCCACTACGAGCGCTTCCTCGACGTCGACCTCGAGGCCTCCGCGAACGTCACGACCGGCCAGGTCTACTCGAACGTGATCGCGAAGGAGCGGCGGGGCGAATACCTCGGCGACACCGTCCAGGTCATCCCGCACATCACGGACGAGATCAAGGCGCGCATGCGCGCGCAGGCGGGTGACGACGTCGACGTGATCATCACGGAGATCGGCGGCACGGTCGGCGACATCGAGTCCCAGCCGTTCCTCGAGGCCGCGCGCCAGGTCCGCCACGACGTCGGCCGCGACGACGTGTTCTTCCTCCACGTCTCGCTCGTGCCGTACATCGGCCCGTCGGGCGAGCTCAAGACCAAGCCCACCCAGCACTCGGTCGCCGCGCTGCGCAGCATCGGCATCCAGCCCGACGCGATCGTCCTGCGGTGCGACCGCGAGGTCCCCGAGTCCACGAAGCGCAAGATCGCGAACTTCACGGACGTCGACGAGGAGGCGGTCGTCACCGCCAAGGACGCGCCGAGCATCTACGACATCCCGCGCGTGCTGCACTCCGAGGGCCTCGACGCGTACGTCGTGCGCCGCCTCGGCCTGCCGTTCCACGACGTCGACTGGGCGGGCTGGGACGACCTGCTGCGCCGCGTCCACGAGCCCGCGCACGAGGTCGAGGTCGCGCTCGTCGGCAAGTACGTCGACCTGCCCGACGCGTACCTGTCGGTCACCGAGGCGTTGCGCGCGGGCGGCTTCCACCACGACGCGAAGGTGCACGTGCGCTGGGTCGCCTCCGACACCTGCGAGACGCCCGAGGGCGCGCGCAAGCACCTCGGCGGAGCGGACGCCGTCCTCATCCCGGGCGGCTTCGGCGTCCGCGGGATCGAGGGCAAGCTCGGCGCGCTGCGCTGGGCCCGCGAGAACAAGGTCCCCACGCTCGGGATCTGCCTCGGCCTCCAGTCGATGGTCATGGAGTACGCGCGCACGGTGCTCGGCCTGGCCGACGCGTCGTCGTCCGAGTTCGACCCCGACACGAAGCACCCCGTGGTCGCGACCATGGAGGAGCAGCTCGCGATCGTCGGCGGCGACGGCGACCTCGGCGGCACCATGCGCCTCGGGTCGTACGACGCCGTGCTCACGCCCGGCTCGGTCGTCGCGCAGGCCTATGGCACGGAGCGCGTCTCCGAGCGGCACCGGCACCGGTACGAGGTCAACAACGCCTACCGCAAGCAGCTCGAGGACGCCGGCTTCGTCGTGTCGGGCACGAGCCCGGACGGCTCGCTCGTCGAGTTCGTCGAGCTGCCCGCGGACGTGCACCCGTACTACGTCGCGACCCAGGCGCACCCGGAGTTCAAGTCCCGGCCGACGCGCTCGCACCCGCTGTTCGCGGGGCTCGTCGGCGCGGCGCTCGCCGTCCGGGCTGGCGTGGGCGAGCCCGCGGAGGACGTCGCGGCCGAGGCGCTGTGAGCCCCGAGCGGGCGGGCGCCGGGCCGACGTCCGGCGAGCCCGTCGTGCGCGACGTGCTCGCGCCGCGACCGGTGCTGCGGCGCGAGCTCGTCCACCACGGCCGGATCTGGGACGTCGTGGCCGACCAGGTCGACCTCGGGGGCGGGACGGTCGTCTCGCGGGAGGTCGTCGACCACCCCGGTGCGGTCGCCGTCGTCGCGCTCGACGACCACGACCGGGTCCTCCTGCTCCGCCAGTACCGGCACCCGGTCGGGCGCGAGCTCTGGGAGGTCCCCGCCGGCCTGCTCGACGTCGCCGGGGAGCCTGCGGAGGTGGCGGCGGGCCGCGAGCTCGGCGAGGAGGCGGACCTGCGCGCCACCCGCTGGGACGTGCTGGCGGACTACTACACGTCGCCGGGCGGCAGCTCGGAGGCGCTGCGGGTCTTCCTCGCGCGGGACCTGTCGCCCGTGCCCGACGCGGAGCGGCACGTCCGCGAGGACGAGGAGCGCGACATCGAGCTGCGCTGGGTCGCGCTCGACGACGCCGTCGCGGCGGTCCTGGCGGGCGCCGTGCACAACCCGTCGGCCGTCGTCGGCGTGCTCGCGGCCCAGGCGGCCCACGCCGCCGGGTGGGCGACGCTCCGCCCGGCCGACGCACCGTGGCCGGAGCGGAGGACCGCGACCATGATGGAGCGCGCCGCGACCGAGGCGCCCGGGGCCGGCGGGTCCGACCAGGCGTGACGCACCCCTCGCCGCGGCGAGGGGTGCCGTCGGGGCAGGCCCGGCGCCGCTAGGGTGGTCGTCGTGCCTGGCTCCCCTCCGCCCTCGGACGCCGTCGACGTGACGGACGCCGGGCCGGCGCTCGACGCGACCGTCCTCGGCGCCGTCCAGGCTCGGGGAGCCGACGGGGTCCTCGTGGCGCCGGGCGGGGTGCGGTCGCGCGAGCTGCTCGTCGCGCTCGTCCTCGCGCACGGGCGGCCCGTGTCGTCGCGGGCGCTCCTGGACGACCTGTGGTGGGACCACGACGACCTCGCCGACCCGCGCGCAGCGCTCCAGACGCTCGTCTCGCGCACCCGGCGGATCGTCGCCCCCGGCCTCGTGACCTCGGGGCCGGCGGGCTACGCCTGGTCGGGGACCAGCGACCTCGCGGCGGCCCGCAGCGCGCTCGAGGCCGCGACCGCGGCGCTCGGCGCGGACGACCCCGGGACCGCGCTCGAGGCGACCCGCGGGGCGCTGCGCCTGTGGCGCGGCGAGCCCGGCGCGGACCTGAGCGGCGGGTCGCCCCTCGCGGACGCGCTCGCCGCGGAGGCCGCGCGGCTCGCGTCCGCGCTGCAGGAGGTCCTGCTCGCCGCGCTCGTCGCGGCCGGCCACGACGACGAGGCCCTCGACCTGGCCGCCCGGCGGCTCGCCGTCCGGCCCACCGACGAGGCGGCGTGCGTCGCGTACATGTCGGCCGCAGCGCGGCTCGGCCGGGTCAACGACGCGCTGCGTGCCTTCGCGGCGCTGCGCGAGGCGCTCGCGGACGAGCTCGGCGCCGACCCGGGTGCGTCGGTCGGCGAGCTGCACGAGCGGCTGCTGCGCGGCGAGGTGCCGGTGGCAGCCGGCCGGACGCCCGTGACGGCGGAGCCCTCCGAGCAGGCGCAGCCGGGCATCGGCGCGGACACCCCGTCCGTCGCCTCCGGGGTGCCCCGGCCCGCGCCGGCCCTGGCGATCGGGCTGCGCGCCGCGCCCAACGCTCTCGTGGGGCGCGACCCCGACGTCCTGGCGCTCGAGGACGCGCTGCGGCGCTCGCGCCTCGTGACCGTGCTCGGCCCCGGCGGCCTCGGCAAGACCCGCATCGCCCAGGAGCTCGCCCACCGCGCCGCCGGACGGGGCGAGCCGGTCGCCGTGATCGAGCTCGCGAGCGTGCGCACCGACGACGACGTCGAGCTCGCGCTCGCCACGGCGCTCGGCGTCCGCGACGTCCAGGGGTCGCAGCGGCTCGGCGACGGGCTCCCGCGGCCCGACACCCGCGCCCGGATCCTCGACCGGCTGCGCGCGCCCGGCACGCTCGTCGTCCTCGACAACTGCGAGCACGTGCTCGACGGGACGGCCACGTGGGTGGCCGACGCCCTGGCCGAGACCGGCGTTCGGGTGCTCACGACGAGCCGCGCGCCCCTCGCCCTCGCGGCCGAGACCGTGCGCCCGCTGCCGCCGCTCGCCAGCCGGACGGACGGCGTCGGGCCCGAGGATCGGGAGCCCGGGCCGGCGGTCGTCCTGTTCGAGCAGCGCGCGCGAGCAGCCCGTCCCGGGGCTCCGCTGCCCCGTGACGTCGTCGAGCGGCTGTGCGACCGGCTCGACGGGCTGCCTCTCGCGATCGAGCTCGCGGCCGCGCGCGTGCGGTCGATGTCCGTGGTGGAGATCGAGCGGCGCCTCGCCTCGCGGTTCGCGCTGCTGACCTCCGGCGACCGCGCCGCCCCGGAGCGCCACCGCACCCTGCGGGCGGTCATCGAGTGGAGCTGGAACCTCCTGGGAAGGAGCGAGCAGGCGCTGCTGCGTCGCGCCTCGGTCTTCCCGGGCACGTTCGGCGCGGAGACCGTCGAGGCCGTGACCGCGCGCGTCGGCGGCCGCCCGGTCGACCCGACCGCCCTCGAGACCCTCGACGACCTCGACGGGCTCGTCGGGCAGTCCATGCTGGTCGTCGTCGAGGACGCGGCGTCCGGGACGACGCGGTACCGGATGCTCGAGACCGTGCGCGAGTTCGGTGGGCTCGAGCTCGGGCGCGCGGGCGAGGAGCCCGCGGTGCGCGAGGCCGTGTACGCGTGGGCGACCGCGTTCTCGCGGGACCTCGGCGGGCGGCTCGCCGGCCACGAGCAGGTGCCCACGATGCGGCGGACCCGGGCCGAGCAGGACATCCTCGTCCAGGTCGTCCGCTGGGCGCTCGAGGAACGGCGACGTGACGTCCTCGGGCCGGTGTTCGCGCTCCTCGCCCACTTCTGGCTGCTGCGCGGCCAGTTCGTCGAGGCCGTGTCGTTCGGGCTCGACGTCGCGGACGTGTTCGTGGGCCACGAGCCCACCGTGGACGACGCCGACGACCTCGCGTGGGTGTACTTCGCCGCGGGCTCCCCGCTCGCCGTCGTGCTCGAGCGCGAGCGGTCGATCCGGTCGGCGGCGCGGCTGCGGCGCCTCGTGCGGGGGCCGCTGCCGCTCGCGCCCGGGACGCGCGCGTTCGCCGAGCTCGCGGTCGCCGTGACCGACCTCGAGGCTCTCCCCAGCCTGCTGGAGCGCCAGCGCGCGGACGGCGACTGGACGGTGTCGATGTTCGCGCACATCATGTCGGCCCAGATCGCCGAGAACATGGGCGAGCTGGGCGAGGCCGAGGGCTACGCGCGCCGCGCGTACGACCTCGCGGCCCACCACGAGGACCTGTGGGGCGTCGCGATGGCGACGCAGAGCCTCGCCGAGCTCGCCGCCGAGGCCGGGCGCCCCGAGGACGCGCTGCGTTGGATCGCCACCACCCGGTCCAGCACCGAGGGCCTCGGGCTCGACCTCGAGGCGTTCCTGTTCCAGACGGGCTCGATCGAGGCCAACGCGCTCGTGGCGCTCGGTCGCGGCGCCGAGGCGCGGCCCGCGCTCCAGGAGCTCGCGCAGACCCCCGACGAGGACGGCCCCTCCCCGCTCGTCCCCGGCGCCGAGCAGATCTACAGCGCCTCCGACCGGCGGATCACCGGGCTCGCGGGGCTGTCCCAGGACGCCTACGTCCGCGGCGAGGTCCGCCAGGCGCTCGACCTCGCCACGACGGCCGGCGAGGAGCTCGGCCGCCAGCGTCGCCAGGGCCTCCAGGGCAGCGTGGTGCAGTCCGCGAACCGGCTCGCGATGGCCGTGCTCGACGCCGAGGACGCGCGCGCGGACGGCCGGGAGCCCGCGTCGACCCCGGACGAGCGCGAGGGCTGGATGCTCGCGCTGACGACGCCGCTGCGGATCGTCCTGCGAGGCCGCGGGCCGGGCGGGTTCGTCGACCGACCGGTGCTGGGCGCCGCGGCGCTCGCCCTCGGCGCCTACCTGTGGTCGGAGCGCGACGACGCCCGCGACGTCGGGCTCGAGCTCGCCGCGCTCGCAGCCCGGGTGGGCTCGCGCCAGGACTACGTGGTGCTCGACCGGGCGCGCCACCGGGCCGCAGCCGTCCGCGCGCTCGGCGCGGACGCGGTGGAGGCCGCCGAGGCGCGCGCCGCCGCGCCCGCCGACGCGGCGGAGCGGATCGTCGAGATCGTCGGGGAACGGCCGTGGCGGAGGCCCGCCGGCTGAGCCGGGGACCCCCGCCACGGGGAGTGCGACGCGCCCGCGGGCGGTAGCCCGTCACGCCTTGCGCATGTACGCCTTGACGGTGAGCGGGGCGAAGACGACCACGATCACGGCCGCGCCGACCAGCGAGATGACCGCGTCGTGGCCGAACGTGCCGTCGTTGGCGAGCTCGCGCACCGCGGTGACGAGGTGCGAGATCGGGTTCACCTGGACGAAGCCCTGCAGCCAGCCCGGCATCGACGCCGGGTCGACGTACGCGTTGGAGAGGAACGTCAGCGGGAACAGGACGATCATCGAGATGCCCTGCACGCTCGAGGCCGTCCGGGCGACCACGCCGAAGAACGCGAAGATCCAGCTCACCGCCCAGGAGCACGCGATGACGAGCAGGCCGGCGAGCACGACGTTGCCGAGGCCGCCCTCGGGCCGGTAGCCCATGACGTAGCCCATGACGAACGTGAGCGTCGTCGCGATCCCGTAGCGGAGCGTGTCGGCGAGCAGGGCGCCCGACAGCGGTGCGATCCGGGCGATCGGCAGCGACTTGAAGCGGTCGAAGACGCCCTTGTCCATGTCCTCACGGAGCTGGACGCCGGTCACGACCGACGTCGTGATGACCGTCTGCACGAGGATGCCGGGGATCAGGGTGGGCAGGTAGCTCGTGACGTCCCCGGCGATCGCGCCGCCGAAGATGTACGAGAACATCAGCGTGAACAGGATCGGTTGGAGCGTCACGTCGATGAGCTGCTCGGGCGTGCGCTTGATCTTGAGCAGGCCGCGCGCGGCCATCGAGACCGTGTTCGCGAGCGTCTGCCGGAGGGTCGTCCGGTTCTTCAGTTCGCGGTCGACGCCGGGGACGATGGTCGTGCCGTCGAGGGTGGGGGAGATCGTGGTCATCGCAGGGCCGCCTCTCGGGTGGTCGTGGACGGGGTGCTGTCGGGATCGGCCGCGTCGTCGCCGGACGACGCCTGCGCGTCGTCGTCCTCGACCCCGTGGCCGGTGAGCGTGAGGAAGACCTCGTCGAGGCTGGGCTTCTGCATCGACAGGGACGCGACGGCGATGCGGGCGTCGCGCAGGCGGACGAGCAGGTCGGTGACCGCGTCGGGGCCCGTGACCGGGACCGTGAGGCGGCGGGCCTCGGGCGACGGCGTCGCCGCGACGCCGAAGGTGGTCTCCGCGAGCGCGAGCGCGGGGGTGAGGTCCTCCGACCGCACGAGCCCGACCTGCAGCGACTGGCTGCCGACGGTGTCCTTGAGCTCGTCGGCCGTCCCCTCCGCGACCACGCGTCCGCGGTCGATGACCGCGATGCGGTCCGCGAGCTGGTCCGCCTCGTCGAGGTACTGCGTCGTCAGGACGACGGTCGAGCCGGTCGCGACGAGCCCGCGGATGGTCTCCCACATCTGGGTGCGGGTCCGCGGGTCGAGGCCGGTGGTCGGCTCGTCGAGGAAGATCAGCGGCGGCTGCGCGATGAGGCTCGCGGCGAGGTCGAGCCGGCGCCGCATGCCGCCCGAGAAGTTCTTCAGCGGGCGCTTCGCCGCCTCGGTGAGGCTGAACGACTCGAGCAGCTCGGCGCTCTTGCGCCTCGACTCGGCGCGCGAGAGCCCGTTGAGCCGGCAGAACAGCATGAGGTTCTCGGTCGCGCTGAGCGTCTCGTCGACGGACGCGTACTGGCCGGTGACGCCGATGAGCTGGCGGACGACGAACGCCTCGCGCTGCACGTCGTGCCCGAAGATGCGCGCCTCGCCGCCGTCGGGGCGCAGGAGCGTCGCGAGCATGCGGATCGTGGTGGTCTTGCCGGCGCCGTTCGGGCCGAGCACGCCGTAGACGGTGCCGGTGCGGACCGACAGGTCGACGCCGTCGACGGCGCGGTTGTCGCCGAAGACCTTGACGAGACCGCTGGCCTCGACGGCCCAGTCTCCGGAGCTGCGGGTGGACATGCCTACCTCCTGGTTGCGGGAACGGGTCCAGCATCGGAGGGGGCGCTGTCAGGGTGCTGTCATCCTGCTGGCGGGGGCGCTGACGGCGTCTCGCCGTCCCGCGGCGAGCTGTCAGAACCTCACGGCAGCAGACCGTGGTGAGGTTCTGACGCGTGGCGGGGGCCGACGAGCTGTCAGAACCTCACGGTGGCGGAGTGCCGTGAGGTTCTGACAGGTCGAGGGCGGGTCAGCCCCACTGGTGCGCGTCGCCCGCGAACGTGTGGACGAACCCGCACGTCGCGCAGATCGCGCCGTCGGCGGAGCGGTTGAGCCAGTCGAGGTCGAAGAACGTGAGCCCCGTCGTCTGGAGCTTGATCTCGCGCTGGTAGAACCGGTCGGCGCCGCACGTGCGGCAGGTGAAGGCGTTGCCGAGGACGGTCAGGGTGCGCGGGTCGCGGGAGGCAATGGCGGGCAGCCTAGCGGCCGTGTCGGATGCGTCCGACGACGGAGGTCGCCCGGCTGCGCGCCGCGCACCCCTCCCGCTCCAGCCCGCCCGAGCCGCAGCCCAGCACCGCGACCCTCCGAGGAGGGAAGCGTGTCAGGCCGCGGTGAGGGCGTCGTCCGACGGGGCGACGGCCGTGGCCTTGCGCTCGCGCATCGTGAGCAGGGCCCACGTGGTCGCGGCGGTGAGGCTCGCGGCGCCGAGCATGTGGATCGCGACGAGGCCGATCGGCAGGCCGGTGAAGTACTGGACGTACCCGACGACGCCCTGGAGCAGGGTCACGCCGAGCACGACGAGCAGCCCGCGCCGCACCCGCTGAGGGGTGGGGAACCGGTGGGTGCGCCACAGCAGCCAGACGAGCAGGACCAGGAACACCCAGACGACGCCGGCGTGGAGCCGCGCCACGACCTCGGGGTCGAAGGAGAGACGCTCGGCGTGCACGTCGTCGCCGCCGTGCGGGCCGGCGCCGGTGACGACGACGCCCAGGACGAGCACGGGCACGAGCACGACGCCGAGGGCACGTGACAGGGTCCACGTGCCGGGGTCGACGACGCGGTGGGGTGGCGTGTCGGCCTCGCCCCAGCGCACGAGCAGGAGCATCGAGAGCCACACGAGCGTCATCGAGACGAGCAGGTGCACCCCGACGAGCGTCGGAGGCAGGTCGAAGAGCACGACGATCCCGCCGATCACGGCCTGGGCGACGACGCCGAGCAGCGGTGCGAGCCCGAGCCAGCGCACCGAGCGCACCCGGTCGCGCCGGCGCCACACGACCACCGCGACGTAGGCCGCGATGACGCACAGCACGATCGTGACCACGCGGTTCCCGAACTCGATGGCCTGGTGGTAGCCGGTCTCGGCGTGGCGGATGGGGGTGAAGCTGCCGGGGTGGCACTCGGGCCACGTCTCGCAGCCCAGGCCCGAGCCCGTGAGCCGTACGAACCCGCCGGTGACGATGATCGCCATCTGCCCGACGAGGTTCGCGACCAGAGCGGGCCGGGCCCACGTGCCGAGGTGGTCGAGCAGGCGGGTGAGTGCGCCGGGCGCGGGCGCGGCGGCGTCGTCGACGCGGGTGGCGGTGCTCACGCGTCCACGGTACGGGACGGTGGCTCGGTCGCCGGAATCACCGGTCTGTGGTGTTCGGCTCACTGCCACCGGAACCACCGCCGCGCGGCCCACCCGAGCACGACCGTCCACACGAGCAGGACGACGACCGGCCCGAGGGGGATCGAGCCGTCGAGGAGCGCGCCCCGCATGGCGTCACCGAGCGCGCCCGACGGGAGCAGCGCCGCGACGTGGCCCCAGCCGGTGGCGAGGTGGTCGGGCGGCACGAGGACGCCGCCCGCGACGATGAGCAGGACGAGCAGGAGGTTCGCGACCGCCAGGACGCCCTCGGCCCGCAGCGTCCCCGCGACGAGCAGCGCGAGCGACGTGAACGCGGCCGTGCCGAGCAGCGCGGCCACGACCGCCAGGGCGATGCCCGACGCCGCGGGGTTCCAGCCGAGCACCAGCGCCGCGGCGACGAGCACGACGGCCTGCACGACCTCGACCGCGAGCACGCCCAGGACCTTCCCGGCGAGCAGCCCGCCCCGCCCGAGCGGCGTCGTCGCCATGAGCCGCAGGACGCCGTTGCGCCGGTCGAACGCGGTCGCGATCGCCTGGGAGGTGAACGCCGTCGACATCACGGCGACCGCCAGGACGCCCGGGGTGACGAAGTCGATGCGGGTCGCGCCGGACGTGTCGAGCTCGATCGCGTGGACGCGGTCCAGCCCGACGAGCAGGAACAGCGGGAGCAGCACCGTGACGAGGAGCTGCTCGCCGTTGCGCAGGATCGCGCGGGTCTCGAACGCGGCCTGGGCGGCGACGCGGCGCCACGTCGGCGCGGCGCCCGCGTGCGGGGTGCCGGCCGCGGGGCGCGCGGCGTCGGCGGGGGTGCTCATCGCAGGTTCCTCCCCGTGAGGTCGAGGAAGACGTCCTCGAGCGTGCGGCGCCCGACGCTGACGCGGGACGCGAGCACGTCGCGGGCGGCCAGGGCCTGGGTGAGCGCGACGAGCGTGCCGGGGTCGACCACGCCCTTGGTGACGTACTGGCCGGGAGCGCGCTCGCGGAGCTCGAGCCCCGGCAGGAGGTCGGACGGCAGCCCGGGCGGCGCCTCGAGGCGCAGGGTCTGCTCGTGGTCGCGCACGCCCGTGCCGCCGTCGGTGACGAGCTCGCGGACGGACCCCTGGGCGATGACCTTCCCGCGGTCGACGATCACGACGTCGTCGGCGAGGGACTCGGCCTCGTCCATGAGGTGCGTCGTCAGGACCACGCCCACGCCGTCGGCGCGGAGCTCCGCGACGAGCTCCCAGACGGCGCGTCGCGACTGCGGGTCCATGCCGGCGCTCGGCTCGTCGAGGAACACGAGCTCGGGCCGCCCCACGACCGCGACCGCGAGGGCGAGGCGCTGCCGCTGGCCGCCCGACAGCCGCCGGACGGTCGTGCGCGCGAACGAGCCGAGGCCGAGCCGCTCGGACAGCTCGCCGACGTCGCGGGGGTCCGCGTACATGCGGGCGGCGTGCTCGAGCATCTCGAGGGCGCGCACGCCCGTCGGGAGGCCGCCGTCCTGCAGCATGACGCCGACGCGGGGGCGCAGCGCCACGGCGTCGGCGACGGGGTCGAGGCCGAGGGCGCGGATGGTGCCCGCGTCGGGGGAGCGCAGGCCCTCGCAGCACTCGACCGTCGTCGTCTTGCCGGCGCCGTTGGGGCCGAGGACCGCGGTCACGGCGCCGCGGCGCGCGACGAGCGAGAGGCCGTCGACGACGGCGGTGCCGGCGTAGCGCTTGACGAGCCCGTCCACGCGCAGCGCGACGTCGCCGGACGGCGTCCGGTCGGAGCCACCGGCGCTCGGGGTGCGGGTGGGCCGGGCGCTCGCGGCGGGGTCGGTCGCGGGGGTGCGGGGCACGAGGGCCCAGTGTAGGAGGCGAGCCTGACCGCGCGGGCCGCCGTCGGCCCGGGTGGCGCTCGCGGTGGTGTTCGTCTCGTCACGTAAGGCGGGCCTTGCTTGCACCCGTCGATTTTGGCAACGAAGATGTTTCCTAACGTCCGCGACGAGGGTGAGGGAGGTGACCGGTGGCGACGACGCACGTGCGTGTGCAGGACCCGTCCGACCAGGATGCCTCGACCCGTGAGCGGGTGCTCGCCCTGATCGCGTCCGAGGGCCCCGTCAGCGCGGCGAGCCTGGCCGCCGACCTGGGCCTCACGTCCGCGGGGGTCCGCCGCCACCTGGCGTGCCTCGAGGAGGACGGCCTCATCGTCGTCCACGACGCGGGCGCCCACGGTCCCGGCAAGGCGCAGCGCGGTCGTCCCGCCCGCCGCTACGTCGCGACGCGCCAGGGCCAGTCGCGGATGGCGGGGGAGTACCCCGAGCTCGCGAGCGCGGCCCTGCGGTTCCTGCGCGACCACGTCGGCCCCGAGGCCGTCGAGACCTTCGCTGCCGAGCGCTTCGCCGGCATGGCCGAGCGGTACCGCGAGGGCGTGGACGCCCCCGACGTCGCCGGCCGCGTCGAGCAGCTCGCCGCGCTCCTGGCCGCCGACGGCTACGCCGCGAGCGCGCGTCCCGTCGCCGCCGGCCTTCCCGGCGCGAGCGTGCGCCTCGTCCAGCTGTGCCAGGGCCACTGCCCGGTGCAGCAGATCGCCGCCGAGTTCCCCGAGCTGTGCGAGGCGGAGGCCCAGGTCTTCACCGAGCTCCTCGGCACGCACACGCAACGCCTGGTCACCCTGGCCGCGGGCGGCCACGTGTGCACCACCAACGTCCCCGTCGTCGCCCCGGCGACGACCGCACCCCGTCCCGCCACCGCAAGCCCGGCCGGACGGACCCCCGAGCACGTCACCCCGCCCCTCGCGGAAGGAAGCAGATGAGCGCCCCCACCCAGGACACCCGCCGCACCGACGACGAGATCATCGCCGAGATCGGTGGCTACGGGTACGGCTGGCACGACTCCGACGACGCCGGCGCCAGCGCGCGCCGTGGCCTGTCGGAGGACGTCGTGCGGAACATCTCGGAGCTCAAGAACGAGTCCGAGTGGATGCTGAAGACGCGCCTCAAGGCCCTGCGGCTCTTCGAGAAGAAGCCCATGCCGCACTGGGGCGCCGACCTGTCCGGCATCGACTTCGACTCGATCAAGTACTTCGTGCGGTCGACCGAGAAGCAGGCCGCGACGTGGGACGACCTGCCCCCGGACATCAAGGCCACGTACGACAAGCTCGGCATCCCGGAGGCGGAGAAGCAGCGCCTCGTCGCGGGCGTCGCCGCGCAGTACGAGTCCGAGGTCGTGTACCACCAGATCAACGAGCAGCTCGAGGCGCAGGGCGTGCTCTTCCTCGACACCGACACCGCGCTGCGCGAGCACCCGGAGATCTTCGAGGAGTACTTCGGCACGGTCATCCCCTCGGGCGACAACAAGTTCGCCGCGCTCAACACGGCGGTCTGGTCGGGCGGCTCGTTCGTCTACGTGCCCCCGGGCGTCCACGTGGAGATCCCGCTCCAGGCCTACTTCCGCATCAACACGGAGAACATGGGCCAGTTCGAGCGGACGCTGATCATCGCCGACGAGGGCTCCTACGTGCACTACGTCGAGGGCTGCACGGCGCCGATCTACTCGTCCGACTCGCTGCACTCGGCGGTCGTCGAGATCGTCGTGAAGAAGAACGCGCGCGTGCGCTACACGACCATCCAGAACTGGTCGAACAACGTGTACAACCTCGTCACCAAGCGCGCCACGGTCGCCGAGGGCGGCACGATGGAGTGGATCGACGGCAACATCGGCTCCAAGGTCACCATGAAGTACCCGGCCGTCTACCTCATGGGCGAGCACGCCAAGGGCGAGACCCTGTCGATCGCGTTCGCCGGCGAGGGCCAGCACCAGGACACGGGCTCGAAGATGGTGCACCTCGCGCCGCACACGTCGAGCTCGATCATCTCCAAGTCGGTCTCGCGCGGCGGCGGCCGCTCGTCCTACCGCGGCCTCGTGCAGGTCATGGACAGCGCGCACAACTCCAAGTCGAACGTGCTGTGCGACGCGCTGCTCGTGGACACGATCTCCCGCTCCGACACCTACCCGTACGTCGACGTCCGCGTCGACGACGTCGAGATGGGCCACGAGGCCACCGTCTCGAAGGTGAGCGAGGACCAGCTGTTCTACCTGATGTCCCGCGGGCTGGAGGAGAAGGAGGCCATGGCGACGATCGTCCGCGGCTTCGTCGAGCCGATCGCCCGCGAGCTGCCCATGGAGTACGCGCTCGAGCTCAACCGCCTCATCGAGCTGCAGATGGAGGGCTCGGTCGGCTGACGCCGCCCGCGGCCGCCCCCACCGGGGCGGCCGCGCCGTCCTTCCGCGCCTCGCGCCCCGCTCGTCCCGTCCCTCCCTGAACCACCGGAGCCCTTCGTCGTGACCACCTCGACCGACCTGTCCACCGACCACAGCCGCGCCCGGCTCGACGGCGCGCACAGCCACGGCACCCCGACGGGCGTGCCGGAGCGCGACCGTGCCGAGCGCCTCACCTCGTTCGACGTCGCCGACTTCCCCGTGCCCACGGGCCGCGAGGAGGAGTGGCGCTTCACGCCGCTCGCGCGCCTCCAGCGCGTCTTCGGCGCCGAGGCGTCCGACGCGCGGCTCGAGGCCACGACGTCGCTCCCCGAGGGCGTCACGCTGACGACCCTCACGCCGGCCGAGGCGCGCGAGCGCGCCGTGCTCGCCCCGGCGGACCTGCCCGCCGCGGGCGCCGCGAGCCGCGCGGGCGACGCCGTCCTGCTGTCCGTCCCGGCGGGCTTCGCGTCGGCCGAGCCGCTCGTCGTCGACCTCGCCGGCGCCGGCGTGGGCGACCTCGTCTGGGGCCAGGTCCTCGTCGAGGTCGGCGCGAACGCCGAGGTCGCCGTCGTCGTGACGCACACCGGCTCGGCCACCTACTCCGCGCAGGTCAGCGTGGACGTCGCCGAGGGCGCGCACGTCACCTTCGTCTCGATCCAGGACTGGGACGACGACGCGGTGCACCTCGCCGAGAACGACCTGCGCCTGGCCAAGGACGCGACGCTCAAGCACGTCGTCATGACCTTCGGCGGCGCGCTCGTGCGCATCCCGGTGAACGCCCGCCTCGAGGGCGAGGGTGCGAACCTCGAGCTCGTCGGTGCCTACTTCACGGACGCCGGGCAGCACCAGGAGCACCGCCTGTTCGTCGACCACGCGACCCCGCGGGCCCGCTCGCGCGCCACGTACAAGGGCGCGCTCCAGGGCGACGGGGCGCACGCGGTGTGGGTCGGCGACGTCCTGATCCGGGCCGAGGCCGAGGGCACCGACACCTACGAGCTCAACCGCAACCTCGTCCTCACGACGGGTGCGCGCGCCGACTCGGTGCCGAACCTCGAGATCGAGACGGGCGAGATCGAGGGCGCGGGCCACGCGTCGGCGACCGGCCGCTTCGACGACGAGCAGCTCTTCTACCTGCAGTCGCGCGGCATCCCGGAGATCGAGGCGCGCCGCCTCGTCGTGCATGGCTTCTTCGCCGAGCTCGTCCGCGAGATCGGCGTGCCGAGCGTCGAGGAGCGCCTGCTCGCGTCGATCGAGAAGGAGCTGGCCGCCGCCCCCGCGGCCGGCGAGCCGGAGCAGGCGTGACCGCCCAGCTCGCGTGCCGCGTCGACGCGCTGGAGCCCGCCGAGGCCCTGCGCGTCGAGCTGCCGGGCGCCGACGGCGCGCTCGTCGAGGTAGCCGTCGTGCGCGACGAGGACGGCGACTGGCACGCGATCTCCGACATCTGCTCGCACGGGCAGGTCTCGCTGTCCGACGGCGAGGTCGAGGGCTGCACGGTCGAGTGCTGGCTGCACGGCTCTACGTTCGACCTCACCACCGGCCGGCCGCTGTCGCTGCCCGCGATCCGTCCCGTCCCCGTCTACCCCGTGACCGTCGACGGCGAGCAGGTGCTCGTCGACGTCGACGCCCGGGTCAACTGACCACCCAGACCGCATCACCCCCGAGGAGCCACCCCCGATGTCCACTCTTGAGATCCGCGACCTGCACGTCAGCGTCGAGACGAAGGAGGGCCCCAAGGCCATCCTCCGCGGCGTCGACCTGACGATCGGCAGCGGCGAGATCCACGCCGTCATGGGCCCTAACGGCTCGGGCAAGTCCACGCTCGCCTACTCGCTCGCGGGCCACCCCAAGTACCAGGTCACGTCGGGCACCGTCACGCTCGACGGCGAGGACGTCCTCGCGATGACCGTCGACGAGCGCGCGCGCGCCGGCCTCTTCCTCGCCATGCAGTACCCGGTCGAGGTCCCCGGCGTCTCGGTGTCGAACTTCCTGCGGACCGCGAAGACCGCGATCGACGGCGAGGCCCCCGCCCTGCGCACCTGGGTCAAGGACGTGAAGTCCGCGATGGCGAACCTGCGCATGGACCCCGCGTTCGCGGAGCGCTCGGTCAACGAGGGCTTCTCGGGCGGCGAGAAGAAGCGCCACGAGATCCTCCAGCTCGAGCTCCTCAAGCCGCGCTTCGCGGTGCTCGACGAGACCGACTCGGGTCTCGACGTCGACGCGCTGCGCATCGTGTCCGAGGGTGTGAACCGCGCGCACGAGGCGACCGACCTCGGCGTCCTGCTCATCACGCACTACACGCGCATCCTGCGCTACATCAAGCCCGACTTCGTGCACGTGTTCGTCGACGGCCGCGTGGCCGAGGAGGGCGGCCCGGAGCTCGCCGAGCGCCTCGAGAACGAGGGCTACGACCGCTTCCTGCCCGCCGGGACGGTCGCCTGACATGCCCACGTCGTCCACCACGCACGGCGCGCCCGCGCCGGCGGCGCCCCGCCTGACCGACGCCGAGCTGGCGGCGGTCCGGGCGGACTTCCCGCTGCTCGGGCGCACCGTGCGCGGGGGGCGTCCGCTCGTCTACCTCGACTCGGGGGCGACGAGCCAGAAGCCCGACCCGGTGCTCGACGCCGAGCAGGACTTCTACCTGCAGCGCAACGCCGCCGTGCACCGCGGCGCCCACCACCTGGCCGAGGAGGCCACGGAGGCGTTCGAGCGGGCGCGCGCGGACGTCGCGGCGTTCGTCGGGGCCGACGAGGGCGAGCTGGTGTGGACCTCCGGGGCCACCGCGGCGATCAACCTCGTCGCGTACGCGATGGGCAACGCGACCGCCGGGCGCGGGGGCGCGGCCGCGCAGCGGTTCGCGCTCGCGCCGGGCGACGAGATCGTCGTGACCGAGGCCGAGCACCACGCGAACCTCGTGCCGTGGCAGGAGCTCGCCGCCCGCACGGGCGCCGTCCTGCGCTGGCTCGAGGTCGACGACTCCGGCCGCGTGCGCGTGGAGCAGGCGGCCGACGTCGTGACCGAGCGCACGCGCGTGCTCGCGTTCACGCACGCCTCCAACGTCACGGGCGCGGTCACCCCGGTGGCGCCGCTCGTCGCGCGGGCCCGCGAGGTGGGCGCGCTGACGGTCCTCGACGCGTGCCAGTCCGTGCCGCACCTGCCGGTCGACCTGCACGCGCTCGGCGTCGACTTCGCCGCGTTCTCGGGCCACAAGATGCTCGGCCCGACCGGCGTGGGCGCGCTCTACGGACGCCGCGAGCTCCTCGAGGCGCTGCCGCCCTTCCTCACGGGCGGGTCGATGGTCGAGGTCGTGACCATGGCCGAGACGACCTTCGCCCCGCCGCCGCAGCGGTTCGAGGCCGGGACGCAGCCGGTCGCCCAGGCGGTCGCCCTCGGAGCCGCCGCGCAGTACCTCGGCGAGCTCGGGATGGACGCCGTCGCGGCGCACGACCACGAGCTCGCGGGCGAGCTGCTCCAGGTCGCCGAGATCCCCGGCGTCCGGGTGATCGGCCCGGCCGACGCCGGCGCCGTGGGGGAGCGGCTCGCGATCGTCTCGTTCGTCGTCGAGGGCGTGCACGCGCACGACGTCGGCCAGGTGCTCGACGCCGCCGGCATCGCGGTGCGCGTGGGCCACCACTGCGCGCAGCCGCTGCACCGCCGGTTCGGGGTCGCGGCCACGGCGCGCGCGTCCGCCTCCGTGTACACGACGCCCGACGAGGTCGCCGCGTTCCGGGAAGCCCTGGCGGGGGTCCGGACGTTCTTCGGTGCGGAGGGAGCGTGATGACGAACCAGCTCGAACAGCTCTACCAGCAGGTCATCCTCGACCACGCGCGCTCGGCGCACGGGCGCGGCCTGGCGGTCGCGGAGGCCGTGGGGCACGCCCACGGCCAGTCGCACCAGGTCAACCCGACGTGCGGCGACGAGGTGACGCTGCGCGTCTCCTTGTCCGGACCCGGGCCGGGCGGCGCGGCGACGCTCGAGCAGGTGAGCTGGGACGGCCAGGGCTGCTCCATCTCGCAGGCCTCGCTGTCCGTGCTCACGGACCTCGTGACGGGCCGCAGCGCCGAGGAGGCCGAGCAGCTCGGTGAGACGTTCCGGGCGCTCATGGCGTCGCAGGGCAAGGGGCTCGACGAGAGCCTCGAGGAGGCGCTCGGAGACGCGACGGCCTTCACCGGCGTCTCGCAGTTCCCCGCGCGGATCAAGTGCGCGCTGCTCGGCTGGGCGGCGCTGCGGGACGCGCTCGCGAAGGCGGGCGCAGCGTCCGCCACCCAGGACCTTTCCCAGGAGGAATCATGACGACCGACGCCGAGAACGCACCCGCCCCGGGCGCGCCGGCCGTGACCCCCGAGGCGGCCGCGGCCGCCTCCCCGGCGACCGTCGAGGAGATCGAGGAGGCGCTGCGCGACGTCATCGACCCCGAGCTCGGGATCAACGTCGTCGACCTCGGCCTCGTCTACGGGGTCAGCGTCGACGCGAACAACCACGCGGTCATCGACATGACGCTGACGTCGGCCGCGTGCCCCCTCACGGACATGATCGAGGACCAGTCCGCGCAGGCGCTCGAGGACGTCGTCACCGGGTTCCGCGTGAACTGGGTCTGGATGCCGCCGTGGGGCCCCGAGAAGATCACCGACGACGGTCGCGAGCAGCTGCGGGCGCTGGGCTTCAACGTCTGAGCCCGCCTCGCCGGTGAGCGTCCGCTCGTCGACGCCCTGCCGACCACGCACGAAGGCTCCGCCCGGATCACCGGGCGGGGCCTTCGTCGTGCGTAGGGCCCTTCGGCGTCGCGGGGTGGGCGACGCCCAGGCGCGATACATAGGCAAGTTATGTTATAACTGTGTTGTGGGGCAACAAACCGAGGCGCGTATCCGCGGGGCCGATCTGGCGACCACGCTCGAGCGGGTGCTGCGGCTCACGCGTGAGATGTCGACGGCCGGGGACCTGTCCTCGACCGCGGCGACCGTGCTCTACCGGCTCGCGCGCAGCGGTCCGTCCCGCATCACGGACATGGCGCACACGGCAGGCGTCTCCCAGCCCGCGATGTCGCAGCTCGTCAGCCGGCTCGAGCAGGACGGGCTCGTCGACCGGGCGGTCGACGACGACGACCGCCGAGCCGTGCTCGTGGCGATCAGCGAGCAGGGGCGCGCCGTGATCGGCGCCCGCCGTGCGCAGCGAGCCGCGGTCTTCGACGAGGCGCTCCGGCGGCTCGACGCGGGCGACCGTGCCGCGATCGCCGCCGCGCTCCCGGCGCTCGACCGGCTCGTGGACGCGGTCGTCGAGCTCTGAGCCCAGCGGTCCGTCGGCGCCACGAGCCCGCCGGACCACGGAAGAACGGAAGAGAGAAAAGGAAGTCATGACAACCGTAGAAACCAAGGTTGCCGAACCCGAGGGGTCGATCCTGAGGCAGCCGCGGGCGGTCTGGGCGGTCGCCTTCGCCTGCGTCGTGTCGTTCATGGGCCTCGGCCTGGTCGACCCGATCCTGACCTCGATCGCCAAGGACCTGAACGCCACGTCCGGGCAGGTGTCGCTGCTCTTCACGTCCTACCTGGTCGTGACCGCCGTGGCCATGCTCGTCACGGGGTGGGTGAGCTCGCGGATCGGCGTGAAGTGGACCCTCATCAGCGGCCTGGCGATCATCGTCGTCTTCTCCGCGCTCGGCGGGCTGATGAACAGCGTCGCGGGCATCATCTGGGCCCGCGCGTTCTGGGGGCTGGGCAACGCCCTGTTCATCGCCACGTCGCTGGCCACGATCACGAGCCTGGCCAAGGGCCCGCTCAAGAAGGCGATCCTGCTCTACGAGTCCGCGCTGGGCATCGGCATCGGCCTCGGCCCGATCGTCGGCGGTCAGCTCGGTGAGCACATCGGGTGGCGCGGGCCGTTCTTCGGCGTGGCGGTCCTCATGGCCATCGGCCTCGTGGCGACCCTGCTGTTCCTGCCGGCGACCCCGAAGCCCGCGCAGAAGGTCTCCGTCGCCGACCCGATCAAGGCGCTCAAGTACCCGGGCCTCCTGGTCGTCGCCGTCACGGCGCTGCTCTACAACTTCGGCATGTTCGTGCTGATGGCGGTCGCCCCGTACCCGCTGGCGCTCGGCTCCACCCACTTCGGCGCCGCGCAGGTCGGCTGGGTCTTCTTCGGCTGGGGCATCTGCCTCGCGGTGATGTCGATCTGGGGCTCGAGCTGGCTCGAGAACCGGGTCGGCACGTTCGCCGCGATCGTGGTCGGCCTGGTCGGTTTCGCCGCCTGCCTCGCGCTCATGGCCGTGTTCTCGCAGGGCAACACCACCGACGGCGTCAGCGGCGGGCAGCCGTGGGGCATCGTCGCCTGCCTCGTCGCGAGCGGCCTCTTCCTCGGGATCATGAACACCACCGTGACCACCCTGGTGATGGGTGCCGCCCCGGTGCCTCGGCCTGTCGCCTCGGCCGGCTACTCCTTCGTGCGCTTCTTCGGCGGCGCCGTCGGCGCGTACGTCGCGGGGAAGGTCGCCGAGCACACGTTCCAGGGCGCCTTCGTCCTGGGCGCCGGCGTGACCGTGGTCGCGCTGATCGTGCTCACGCTGTTCCGTCGGTTCGTCGGCGGCGCTCCCGTGCCTGCGCACGGCACCGTCGAGGAGGCCGAGGTCCTCGAGATGGCGGACGCCGACTGACCCGACCGGACGACCGCCGACCCGGCAGCGGCCCCGGCTCACGGCCGGCCGCTCGCCGGGTCGACGTGCGCCGGCCCCGGGCGCGGCGCGGGTCCGCGCCCCGCCCGCGTGGGACCATGACGCATGCCCAGCCTGCCTGACCGAGCGCCCGAGCCCGGCGGGCTCCGTCGCGGGGACGTGCTGACCGCGGCGGTCACGTGGGCGGTCGCGCTCGCGGGCCTCCTGGTGCAGCCGGCGCTCACGACGCTCGACGGCGCCGGTCCGTCGAGCGCGCCGGGGCCCGGGACGGCCCGGTGGTGGGCGATCCTCGCGGCCGTGACCGTGCAGGCCGTCCCGGTGGCGTGGTCGCGGCTGCGCCCGGCGCCCGCCCTGCTGGGCGTGGGCGCCGTCGTCCTCCTGCTCGCGCTCGCCCACCCGGGCGACGCCGCGAGCGTCGCGAACCCGGCGGTCGTGGTGGTGGCCTTCCGCGCGGCCCTCGCGCGGCCCGTGACGGACCTCCGCGGCCCGCTGACCGGGCTCGTCGCGCTCGTGGCGGCCGGCGACGTCGTGGACGGCGCCCAGACCGACGGGGCGGTCTCGCCCGGTCTCGTGGGGACGTCGGTCGCGCTCGCCCTCGTCGTCGTCGCGGTCGGCGTCGCGCCGGCCCTGGTGGTCGCCTCGCGGCGGGCCCTGCGCGCCGCGCGCGAGGGCGAGCTCCGCGCGCTGGCCCGCGAGCACGACGCGCTGGTGCGCAGCGCGGTGGCCGCCGAGCGCACCGCGATGGCACGGGAGGTGCACGACATCGCCGCGCACCACCTGTCGGGGATCGCCCTCATGGTGTCGGCGATCGACCGTCAGGTCGACACGGACCCCGCGGCGGCGCACCGCGGGCTCCAGCAGGTCCGCGAGCAGAGCCGCATGGTCCTGGGCGACCTGCGCCGGCTCGTCGGGCTGCTGCGCGACGAGGGCGCCGCGGAGGCTCCCGGCCCGCGCACGCTGGCGGCGGTCCGCGACCTCGTGGGCGCCGAGGCCGACGGCGGCGCGGTGTCCGTCGAGGTGATCGCCGCCGACGGGGACCTCGGCGCGGGCCTCGGCCCCGTCGCGCAGCTCGCCGCGTACCGGATGGTCCAGGAGGCGCTGAGCAACGCGCGGCAGCACGCGCCCGGCGCCCCGGTGGCCGTGACCGTCGACGACAGCCGCGCCGCGGCGGTGGTCGTCGCCGTGCGGAACGGGCCGCCGGCCCGCGAGGCGCCGCCGTCGTCCGGCGGGCACGGGCTGCTCGGCATGCGCGAGCGCGCGGAGCTCGTCGGTGCGAGGCTGCAGCACGGGCCGACGCCGGACGGCGGGTGGGAGGTCCGGCTCACGCTCCCGCGCGACGGCGCCGCCCAGGACGGAGGAGACCAGGCATGATCCGGGTGGTGGTGGCCGACGACCAGCCGCTGGCGCGCGCGGGCCTCGCGGCCCTGCTCTCCCAGGAGCCCGACCTCGAGGTCGTCGGGACCGCGTCCGACGGTGACGAGGCCGTCGAGCTGGCGCGGGCGACGTCGCCCGACGTCGTCTGCCTCGACGTCCGCATGCCTGGGCGGGACGGCATCAGCGCCACGCGGGCGCTGTGCGGGCCCGGCGTGGAGGACCCCGTCCCCGTCCTCGTGCTCACGACGTTCGACCTCGACGAGTACGTCTTCGGCGCCCTCGAGGCCGGCGCGTCGGGCTTCCTGCTCAAGGACGCCGACCCCGACACGATCGTCCACGCCGTCCGCGAGGTGGCCGCCGGCCGGGGGACCCTCGACCAGGCGCTCACGCACCGGGTGATCCGGGAGTTCGCCGACCGTCGCCGCCTGCAGCCCGTGACCCTCCGCCGGGCCACCGACCTCCTGACCGCGCGCGAGCGCGAGATCCTGCTCCTGCTCGCCGAGGGCCTGTCCAACGAGGAGATCGCCGAGCGGCTCGTCGTGGAGGTGTCGACGGTCAAGTCCCACCTCGCCCGGATGATGCCCAAGCTCGGGGTGCGCTCCCGGCTGCAGGCGGTGGTCTGGGCGTACCAGAACCGGCTCGTCGCGCTCGACGGGGACTGAGCGCCGTCGTCCTTGCATCGAAGGATGCAAGCCGGCAGGACCCGTCGGGGGACGCTGGAGGAGGGGCACGGCCCGTTCCTAGCGTGGGAGACGTCCCGAGAACGCCTCCCCGTCTGGAGCAGTGCCATGACCCCTGTGACCGACGCACTCCCCGTCTCGTCGCCGTCCGCCACCGTCGTCCCCGCCGTCCGGCTCGTGGGGCTCACGCGCACCTACCCGAGCGGAGGCGGCGTCGTCCGGGCGCTCGCCGGGGTGTCGCTCGATCTCGCCCCCGGCTCGTCCACCGCGATCATGGGTCCCTCGGGCTCGGGCAAGTCGACGCTGCTCAGCTGCGCCGCGGGCCTGGACACCCCCACGAGCGGCCACGTCGTCGTCGGCGGCGTGGACCTGGCGACCCTCTCGCCCGACGACGTCACCCGCCTGCGCCGGGACCGCATCGGGTTCGTCTTCCAGTCCTACAACCTGGTCGGGCACCTCACGGTCGCGGAGAACATCGCCCTCCCGCTGCTGCTCGCCGGCCGCGAGCCGGACCCCGCGCTGCGGCGGTACCTGGTGTCCGCCGTCGGGCTCGAGGGCATGGACGACCGCCTGCCGGGCGAGCTGTCGGGGGGCCAGGCCCAGCGCGTCGCGATCGCGCGCGCCCTGGTGACGCGGCCCGCGGTCGTGTTCGCCGACGAGCCGACCGGCGCGCTCGACTCGGCCACGGGCGCCCAGGTCCTGGACGTCCTGCGCACGACGGCGGCAACCCTCGGCCAGACCCTCGTGCTGGTCACGCACGACCCGCGCGTCGCGGCCGCCGCGGACCGCGTGCTCTTCCTGGCGGACGGGCGGCTCGTGGGCCACCTCGACGGTCCGACGCCGGACCGGGTCGCGGCCCGGATGGCGGAGCTGGCCCGATGAGCGCGGTCGTGTGGACGTCGGCCCGTGCCGCCGTCCGGGTCCACCGGACCGGCCTCGCCGGGAGCGCGCTCGTCGTGGCCCTCTCGGCCGCGCTGCTCACGGCGACCGGGGCGTGGCTCGAGGTCGGCCTGCGGCACGCGGAGACCCCGGACCGGACCGGTTCGCTGCTCGTCGCGGTGGCGTCCTCGTTCGCCGGCACCGCGGTCGTGATCGCCGTCCTGGTCGTCGCGTCCACGATCGCGGCGGCCCTGCGGCCCCGGGCGCGCGAGCTCGCGCTGCTCCGGGCCGTCGGCGCGACCGTCGGGCAGCTCCGCCGGTTCGTCGCGGCGGAGGTCCTGCTCGTGTTCGCCGTGGCGGCACCCGTCGGCGTGGCCGCCGGACTGGTGCTCGCGCCGCTGCTGGCGGGACCGCTGCGGGGCTCGGGCGTCGTGCCCGCGGGCCTGACGCCGGGCCTCTCGCCGTGGCCGGCCCTGGGTGCCGTGGCGCTGCTGCTCCCCGCCGCCCTCGTCGCGGCGCGCCTCGCCGCCCGGGAGAGCGCCCGCCTCGACCCCGCGGGGGCGGTGCGCCGCTCGGCCGCCGAGCCGGTGGGGCTGCCCCGCGCGCGGGCCGTGACCGCGGCGGCGCTCGCGGTCTGCGGGCTGCTCACGGCGGCGTCGCCGTTCGCCGTCGCGGGGACGCTCGGGGGTGCCACGGCGACGCTCGGCGCCGTGCTGCTCGTCGTCGCGCTCGCGCTCGCCGGGCCCGTGCTCGTCGGCGAGGTGGCGCGCCGCGGCCTCGCGGCGGCCCCGGCGGGCACCGGGGCCCTGCCGCGGCTCGCGCTCGCGAACGCGCGCGGCTTCTCCCGGCGGATGACGGGCGCCATCGTGCCGCTCGCGCTGCTCCTCGCGCTGGGCACGGTCCAGACGGGGACGAGCTCCGCCGTCGCACGTGCGGCGGAGGCGCAGGCGCGCGAGGGCATCGCGGCCGACCTGGTGGCCGAGCCGCGGGACGGCGGGACCCTGACGCCCGCACAGGTCGCGGCGGCGGCCGCGCTGCCCGGCGTCGCGTCGGCGGCGGCGACGGCGGTGGTCCCCGCGGAGGTGAGGATCGACCAGGACGGGGGCGACCTGCCGGTGCTGGGCGCGCTGTCGTGGGAGGCCTCCACGCTCCGGACCGTGCCAGCGGGCGGGTACCTCGACCCGGACGTCGTGGCCGGCTCGCTCGGCGCCCTCGCGGGTGCCCGGACCATCGCCGTCAGCCGGGACGCGGCGTTCGGCAGCGCGTCGCTCGGCGACCCCGTGGACGTGCGCGTCGGTGACTCGCAGGTCCGGTACCGGATCGTCGCCGTCTACGCGCGCGGCCTGGGGCTGGGGGACTACCTGGTCGGCGCGGGCGCGGCCGACCGGCCGACGGCCTCCGGGGCGGCCTCCACGCTGCTGGTCCGGGTCGACGGCGACGGAGCCCGCGCGCGCCGGGAGCTCGCCGGCGCGGGCCTGCGCGTGCTCGACGTGCCGGCCTACGCCCGCGAGGTGCGGGACGCGTCGTCCCGGCAGCAGGAGCTCTCGACCGTCCTCCTGCTCGCCCTGCTCGCGCTCGTCGCGGTCCTGGCGGCCAACACGCTGGTGACGGCGACCGCCTCGCGGCGCGCCGAGCTGTCCCTGCTGGGCCGCACCGGGGCGACGTGCCGCCAGCTCCTGACGCTGGTCCTGCTCGAGTCGTCCCTCGTCACGGGCATCGCCGTCGTCGCCGGCCTGGCGTGCTCCCTCCCGGCGCTGCTCGGGGTGGGGCAGGGGCTCCTCGGCGTGCCCCTGCCCGTGGTGGACGGCACCGTCGTCGGCGCCCTGGTGGCTGCCGTCGTCGTGATCGGCGTGGCGGTCCCGGTCGCCGCAGCGGTGCCCGTGACGTCGCGCGGGCGCCGGTGACCGGTCCAGGCGCCCGCCGCCCCCGGTCCGCGGTCAGCCGCGCCGCGGCGCCTCGCACGCGTCGTCGCGGACCGGCTGCGGCCCTCCGGCGACGACGCGGCGACGGCGGGCCGGCACCATCGCCGTCGGGTGGGCCACGGTCCAGGCGGCGACCTTGCAGATGAGCTCCTTGACCCGGACCGCGGACCGGCCCGTGAGGGCGGACGGCTTCGGCCGGTCGTCCCGGGTGACCCACTGCACGACGGCGTCGTGCCGACCGAGGCTGATGCACTGCGCCGTGTAGCCGACGGTGTTCGGCGGGACGGGGCGTCCCGTGAGGCGGGCCGCGATCGCGTCGGCCGCGTGCTGCGCCGCCGGGACCCCCGAGGCGCACGACATCCGCAGCGTCCGGCCGCCGGCCCCGGGAGCGTGGGCGGCGTCCCCGACGGCGTAGACGTCCGGGTGCGAGACGGACCGCAGCGAGTCGTCGACGACGATCCGCCCGGCCGGGTCGACCTCGAGGCCCGACGCGCGGGCGATGGGGTCCACCGTGAAGCCCGTCGCCCAGACGGTCACGGCGGCCGGGATCCTGCCGCCGTCCGCGGTGGCCGCACCGTCGGGGTCGACGCGCACGACCTCGGTGTGCTCGTGCACGGCGACGCCGAGCCGGTCGACCCCGGCGCGCAGGTGGCGCCGGGCCTTCTCGCCCAGCCAGTCGCCGAGGCCGCCCCTCGCGGCGAGGGCGACGGAGAGGTCGGGCCGGGCGTCGGCGATCTCGGTGGCCGCCTCGATGCTCGTGAGGCCGCCCCCGACGACGAGCACCGCCGCGCCCGCGGGCAGGTCCGCGAGCCGGTCGCGCAGCCGCGACGCCGACCGCAGCCCGGCGACGTCGAAGGCGTGCTCCGCGACCCCGGGGACGCCCAGGTCGGCGGCCGCGCTGCCGAGCGCGTAGACGAGCGTGTCGTAGCCGAGCTCGGCCTCGCCCGCGGCCTCGGCGACGGCGACTGTCCGGCGGGCCGGGTCGACGGCCGTGACGCGGGCGACCCGGACCCGGACGCCCGTGCCGGCGACGAGCTCGTCGAGCGCCCGCGGCTCGATCGCCTGACCCGTGGCGAGCTGGTGCAGGCGGACGCGCTCGACGAACCACGGGTCCGCGTTCACGAGCGTGAT
>Ga0164243_10001457_pt1 | contig 40000 bp, 35 predicted proteins | sample OricompcompostOP_FD_108781 | JGI IMG/M metagenome (GOLD analysis project Ga0164243, IMG submission 108781) | Organic Plus compost microbial communities from Emeryville, California, USA - Original compost - Organic plus compost (OP) | ecosystem: Engineered > Solid waste > Mixed feedstock >... | reverse complement strand
GCTGAAGCTTTCGGCGCGCTCCACCACCCTGCGGATCAAAGAAAAGGGCTTAGCCATTCAGCTAAGCCCTTGATCTGTTGGTTGCGGGGGTAGGATTTGAACCTACGACCTTCAGGTTATGAGATTTAGGAACAGCAAAATCCTCAACAACCCCCAACACTTAACAGTATATTTTTCAATGCTTTAACTGATTTTTGTTGCTGTGGGTTATTGCAGATTAGGGGCAATTTTTGGAGCTTACTGTGCCAAAATTGTGCCAAAAAATCTTTGCGGCGCATCCCATAAACAGTTAAAATATATCATAATTTTTAACCGGCTGGAAAACGTAAGCAAAATGGCGACCATTCAAAAGAGAGAAGGGAAAAACGGGCAAACCTACCGCGTGATGATCCGAATGCACGGATTTCCGCCAGTTCAGCGCACCTTTAAGCGGCTGACGGATGCAAAAGCCTGGGCACAGGAAACTGAATTGGGAATGCGGCGAGGCGACATCCGCTCGACCGCAAGCGAGGCAAAGAAGCGCACCCTGAGCGATGTGATTGAGAAATACAAAGAGGATGTTCTGCCGCACAAGGCGGCTTCCAGCCAGCGAGTTGAAACCACTTATCTGAACCACTGGAAACGCGAATTGGGTGATTATGCCCTCTCCTTCCTGACCCATGAGATTATCAGCAAGAAGATCGCCCAGCTGACGCATGCGGGCGACCAACGCGCCCAATTGGAAGAAGGGGAAAAGCCGTCGAAGCCCAAGTCGCGCAAGACGGTGAAACACTATCGCGACAATCTGGAAATACTGCTCAAGTTTGCCCAGAAGTGGGGCTGGATGGGATCAGCCAACCCCATGGAAGGCGTAACGCGTATCACCAAAGCGACCAAGGAACGGGTGCGCTTCCTTGATGATGATGAGCGCAAGGCAATCCTGGCGGCCTGCAAAGCCAGCCCGAACAAGCAACTTTATCCAGTTGTAATCTTCGCGCTTTCGACCGGGGCTCGCAAGAACGAGATTTTGAAGCTCAGGCTCCGCGACCTCGATCTTGAACGGCAGGTGGCCATTCTGCGAGAGACCAAGAACCGCGAAACCCGCAAAGCGCCGATTGTGAGTTACCTCAGGGAGGTACTCAAAGAGCATCTCGAATGGCGCGAAAAGTATCTCGCGCAGCGCAAGGTGAAGTCAGACTATCTCTTCCCTCGCAGCGACGGCAAAGGCCCCATCGATATCCGCAAGGCATGGGAAAATGCCCGCGACAGGGCAGGCATCATCGACTTCCGCTTCCATGATCTGCGCCACAGTGCGGCAAGTTACCTCGCCATGAATGGCGCGAGCCAGCTGGAGATTGCCGAAGTGTTGGGTCACAAGACGCTGCAAATGGTGAAGCGATACTCGCACTTGTCGGAAGACCATACTCGCGATGTGGTCAAGAAGATGAACGACAAGATTTTCGAGACAGCCGACTGAGCGACATTCGAGAACTTCTGGCATGCGGCACTCTGATTAAAAGTGCCGGTGGGGGCGACGCACAAGCTACGGACTGATTGATGCTGGAGAGCTTTAGCTCTGATGAAGGCCGCCGGAGCCTTCATTGTCTGTTTGGCCGCGATGGACTATCCTGCAATGCGTCCGATTTTTCCTTTCTACGGTTTTTCTGTACCCATAGGAGGAACGGTTGGTGGACTATACCGACCTTCGGACCGTGAAGCAGCTCGCCCAAGAGGCGCCGTTTGTGACCGAGAGTACAATCAGGTGGTGGATTTACCATGCGAACCGCAATGGCTTTGACACTGTCATGATCAAAATCGGCGGGCGTGTTTACATCGACAAGCGCGCCTTCAACAAATGGCTCGAAGGCCAGCGCCTGGCCGCCCCTGACAGCGAAGCTGCCTAACAACCAGTCCTTTCAAGGACGAGAGCCCCGTCAGTGATGGCGGGGCTCTTTTTTCTTAGCTGGTTATAGCCGGAAGAGTCTATTCTGGTTGATTATTGACGGCACCATCATCGCCGGCTTGTTCTTCCTGCAGAGCCGCACCCTCCCATGCAGCCGCAACACCTGCCCAATCAGGCCTGCTACCCGTTTCGCCAAGCCACGTCTCCCAGAATCTAGGATCATGAGAGCGAGGGCATTGCGGCTTGGGCAGGTCACGGACTTTCAGTAGCACCGGTGTCGGAACGGCCCAGCCAAGTAAAATGGCCTGTTGTGAAGGCAAAGTCGGTAACTCACCAAGCAAACCACCCAACGCATCGGGCACAAGACGTCGCACAAGATTCTGATCAACGTCATTTACGATGCGATGCAGCAAGAACGAATTGCACTGTGCAAGAACAGTCGGAGACAGCTCAGAAGGCCGCTGCGAAGCCAAAACCAGCCCCAGACCGAACTTGCGACCTTCGCGTGCAATCTTCTCGAACGCTTGCCGACAAAGATCAGTGGCCTGAGCGTTTGCCCCAGCATCAGTATCGCGTCGGACGAAGTTATGAGCTTCTTCCAATACGAGCACAGTAGGAAGGGCGTGATCTTTCTCATTGATGTGTCGCTGAAGTGCTTCGAAAACCAATCGCGCGACAACGGCGACAGCAATGTGCACAACGTCGGAAGGGATAAGCGATAAATCGAGGATAGCGACGGACTCAGGATAGTCTTCGCTAGGTCCAAGGAAAGCCGACAACCATTCGGTGAGTGACGCCACGCCATCTGAAGCAATGACTGGCTTGAGACCTGCATCCCCGAGGCTTATTTGGATTCGATTGATAAGGGGCTCGACATTATTCAGTACCTGCCCCCCAGTGGCCATAGCAACCTCGCGGATACAATCCGGGAGCGCCTCAACATCGAAGCGTACAGGAGCGTCCTCGCTGATCTCCCCGTGGGTTGCTGAAACCGGGAAGGCATCAGTTACCTTGCGTAGAGACGTCAAGACTATTTCAAGGTCTGAAGGTTGGAAGTCATTGTAGCCTGACGAATTATTCTGCCCCGTCCAATATCGTTGTGCCCTGACGTTTTCAATCGGATCGCGCATTTCCACAATCGCAGCCACAAGATCGGCGACGTCCTCGCCGTGACCAGCAAGCGTCGCTTCATCCGATCCCGTCAAGCCGACTAACCCCTCTAAAAGGGAGCCGAATTCTCTGTTGCGGGGAAAGCCAGTAACGCTTTGAGGCAGGTCGGAATAGAGCTGCTCGAGCTGTCGGACATAGCCGTTGTATCGACGGAGTGCTTGCGCTTTAGCAGTAGCAGCCGATGATCCGGTATTGCGAAGCTGTCGAAGCGCACGAAGCAATATCGGTCGTTGGACTCCGGGTTTGGCATCGGTGAATGCTGCCCACTCCTGCCCATTCCATAACCAACCAGGAACTGTCAGCGGATCAGCCCCACCCTTGCCGCCTACGGCAAAGCGACGGACAGGAAGCGAGTCGTCAGAAAAGGCCTGAGAGTATTCACCATTGGGGTCAAGAATGATGAAGCGGGCATTCGGACACAACGAGGCATTATCCTCAAGAGCGCCAGCCTCACCTCCCGCAGAACTACCTTGGTTGACTCGCAGGCTCTCAAGCGCCCATCGAATAATGCCAGCGACTGAACACGACTTACCACTCCCTGTATTGCCTAGCACTGCTAAATGGCGCCCGAAGAGCTTGTCAGGATGCACCCAGACGCGCGCGTTGCCCGCAAAAGGAGCGGTACCCACCTGAATCAGCCGGTCGGCTGACTTGGCTTCAACAATTGAACGCAACTGTGTGGCAGTAGGAAGTAAAACTGGATCGCCAACAGACGGCAAGACAGGAACCCCACGTTCCAAGGAGAAGAGCGGCTGACCACTTTCATCGTTCCCCTCTCTGATCAAGGTGCCAAACGGAATCGCAAGAATCGTTCGTGCGGGGTATGGCAGATCAACTAATCCCTCCTCTTTTTGTCCCGAAATTGGCTTGGCCCGCACAATCGAGATCTCTTTGATGACGGCAACAACTGCGCCTGTCTCATTGGGAATGAGAATGTAGGCATTGACGCGAGGAAAACCCGAGGGGGTGCCTGTGTTGAGTGCAGTAGTCTGCGGTGTTTCATTGAACAAAGAGATACGGAGCGCCTCGGCAGTGACGGTTTCGACGCGACCAACGGCAAGCGTCCCGATGCGCTCAACAAGAGTGGTCATGCAGCATCGCCCCCTTCATCGGCCTCTGTCTTGATTGCCTTACCCCGTCTCTCGACCAGCTCCCCCATACGAATTGTCAGAGGGTCAATCGCAGGCTTGGGAAGGTAATTCTCAATGAGCTGCTGGAAGTCACCAAAGTGCTTACCCAGAAGCAGCGTGAGCTGCTGCGGCCGGCCCACGCGCTCTATGAATGAGGCGATACGATCATGCGGTGGCTCGCTCCAAGCCAAAATGACCAGATGTGTAGAGGGGATCGTGAGCATGTCGGAAATGACCCTGTTCACGTGGTCGTCCCCGAAGCCGTACCCGTATGTCACTAGAACATGGTTTGGTTGACAGATTGAGGATGAGAAATCCCGAAAAAGGTCAGCATAAGGATATGATGCAGTCTCAACATCCTTGACCGCATTCGGGTAAATCATGACCGAATCGCGCGGGCTAACAGGAATTGCAGGGTGTCCTGCATCTGCTCCGAAAGGCAAACCCGTGCGGAACAAACGAGGTTTTTCATAACGCCAATCTAGTGAGCCATGGAGTTTCGTAAGGTGCACGACACCCTCAAGGTGACGCGGTTCGCCCCTAACCCCTGGCGGCATGTAGTGCATGTCAACGTGCAGCCGCGACGAACGAAACTCTGGCTCAAGTGCGCCTACAAACCTGTCGATTATGCGAAGCCCGGCGTGATCACATCCGCGCTCAATGAGCCGATCGTAATTGGTTGTGAATATATGTAGGCGGTCACGCGAGGCCGTTCTGCTAGCAAAGCTCATCAGGAAAGATATCAATAATTCTCTGACAAGCGGTCCGCCATCCGCACTCGCCTTATCAAAACCGTCGAGAATCCCCTTTTCGGTCGCCAGCACATCCTTGATGAAGCCGCGCAGAACTTCATCGATTGCGGCCTCCCAAACCGGAGCGTCCGGACTTTCAAGTATCTGCAACCCTGTCAACAGAGCAAGCGCTGCGGACAGATGGTCTTCGATATTGGCGCTTCCCCGTCCCATTTGTTTGGCCACTTTGGAGGCATAGGCAGTGACCATTTCATGGTTTGGGCACGCTTCAAACCCGTCTCCAACCATAGAGACTGGAGCGGCTGAAGCGCAATGTGCAAGGCCTGTCGTGAAACCGTTGCCGAGCAACAACGACAGATGTTCCGATTGGAACACCGAAGAAAGCCAAGGCTCTATCCTTTTTCTCAGTGCGGCAGATTTCGATGCAGGGTCGGCAGGGGTCGAAGTCTCGCCCCCTATGTGCAGGATATGATCATGCTCCCAGTTTTCCATCATATCGCCACCTCCGAAAGCTTGGTGACAACGTCGAAATCAACCTCAAGTGCTTCGAAGTGGCGCGCACCACATTTGATTTTCTGGTTCTCTTTCGTTCGCCGCTCTTCGCTGTCGAGAGTGCTCTTCGTTTCGCGTACGAAATAGAGTTTCTCATCCCGCTCGGTCACGAACGCCCAGTCCGGATTGTATGGGCCGATTGGCGTGTCGATCTTGAACCAGCGAGGTAGCTTCACGAAGAGTTTCACATACTCATTGTTGTCGAGATCCTTGGCGAATTGCTTTTCAACCTCGGAATCGAATTCGATGAAGTCGAACAGGCTCTTGTCCTTGTTCTGAACCTCGTAAAGATTATTGAGGTAACGGGTCAGCTCGGTCTCGCTTTGCGGCTCGATCCGGCTCATCTCCCATTCCTGAGAAGCAAGCTTCTCATACTGAATACCTTCCAGCATGAGGTCATGCAGCGCGCGGCCGATCTCCCGGCTAACAACGGTCATGAATGCCTGTGGGTTTACCTTGAACTCTCCAAGCTTTCCGGACTGCTTAAGTATTTCAACCAACGTGTGGCGCGTCAGCTCAGTTTCCTTCTGGAGATAGGCGAGCAAGTCCGGAAGCACCTTGACGGGAGCTGCGTCTCGTGTGCGCTGTTCCAGCGTCCGGTCCGCCTGAACGCCGGCGTCCGTGATATCGACGCCAACACGGGTCATTGAAAGGCGGACGGGCTGAATTGGCTCCAAATTCTTGATCCGTTTGACTGCTTTCTCAATCAGGTCCGCCGTATCAAATTCCACGCGGTAGCGGGTGCGATGCTTGATGCGGTTCCAGAGTTCCTCGAATTCAGGACTGAGCTGAACATGCTTATTGAATTTGATTGTGTGACGCTCACGCGCATTCACAACCCGGTTCTTGAAGAGGCGTGATTGAATCGCGTCTATGACCGCCGGACGCAGCTCCGCAAATTCCTCGGGCAAGGCCAGTTCGAAATGCGGGTTTTTGGGGTCGAACTTGTCGGTAATCTCACCCTCGGCAGTGAGATATCCGTTCGCGACCAGGGATTCCCATAGGGATTTTGAGGTTTCCTGACCGATCGCATTCTCGTCCGCATCGGACGGACGGACGAGCTTGGAAAAGGCGATGGTATCGACCTTGCCGAAGGTGATACCGAAATCCTGCTCGAACTCGGTTTGCAGCGTTCGGGCGAAGTCCTCGTAGGATTCATTGGCGATGATGGTCAGCCGGTTGATATGCTCATCGTGGACACGCTCACCCCTCTTTGTGCCTGTGCCATAGACGGGAAGGCGCAAGCCTCGGCCAATCTCCTGCCGTTTTTTGTCCTGTGATTTGGTCTCATTAAGAGTGCAAATCTGAAAGACGTTGGGATTGTCCCAACCTTCCCGAAGGGCGCTATGCGAAAAGATGAAGCGCAACGGTTCATCGGGATCGAGCAGACGCTCCTTCTCTCGCATGATGAGGTTGTATGTATCTTCATCGTCCTTGGTTGTTCCGCTGGTGTCCTTGGCGCGGCCCTGCCGGTCCTGCGAGAAATAGCCATTATGGATCTTCTCAAGCGGGTGGCCGATCAGGCCCTTATAGATCGGCTTTTGCGATAGCTCGGTGAAAGCCTCCTCGAACCACTGGCCGATTTTTCCAAGTGCGGTCGATCCATCATCATTATAGACGCGGTAGTTGGCGACCTTGTCGATAAAGAAGAGCGACAGCACCTTTATGCCCTTGCCCTTGAGGGCGCGCTCCTTCTTCAGGTGCTGCTCGACGGCTTCATAGACTTGGGCTTTCATGATGTCATCGCCCATACCGCCCAACTCCTGGCCAAGCTCAAGGAACTTGCCCTGGTTGAATTCGATATATTCGGCGTCGGGGGTACAATCGATGTTCTGGACAATATAGCCTTCGCGGTAGAGCTCAATCTCTCCGGATTTCACGAACAGATCGTCACCCTGCTTGACCCAGATTTTCGAAGTGCCAACTTCGCCGTTGCGCTTCATCTTATGAATCTCGATCTGCGCCTTGATGCCGTTCGTATTATCAGTCTGGAGCAGCTTCACGTAAGCGTCGTTGAAACTGTCGTCCGAGCGGATCGAGGCCACTTCGATCCGCTTGACAAGCCGCAGATCATAAGCCCGGACCGGATCAAGCTTGTAGAGCAGGTTATAGAAGTTCTTGTGGGTGGCGGAGTAGCGCAGCGTCGTGACGGCTTCGAGATTGCGAATAGCCTCCGCCGAGCGCTCGCCTTCCATGTTCTGCGGCTCGTCGATGATCAGGATCGGCCGCGCCGCTTTCACCAGGTCGCTTGGGCGATAGCCGTATGAGCGCTCATGCTCCTGGTTGAAAATATTGGCGTCGCGCTGGAAGGACTGGATATTGATGATCATGATCTGAAGTGAATTGTCCTTGGCGAAGGCATTCACTTTTTCCAGTTTCTTGGAGTCGTACACGAACGATTTGAACGGCACATTGTCGTAGAGCGTACGGAAATGCTCCGACATCATGTCGATGCTCTTGAGCACACCCTCACGGATCGCAATGCTCGGCACGACGATAATGAATTTCTTGAATCCGTATTTCCTGTTCAGTTCAAAGATCGTGCGCAAATAGACATAGGTCTTTCCGGTGCCAGTCTCCATCTCGATGGAAAAATTCATCTTGTCGTTTTCCGGCCCCTGAAGCTCGGACACCATTTCGATGTCATTGCGCGCCTGAATGGCACGGACATTTTCAAGTATCTTATCGGCTTCAAGGGTCACTGCATTGCCAACGCCAAGCTCAGTCTGAACAAGGCCAAGGTCGCCCGCCGTCTGGCTGATCTCGAAGCTCGACTGCGCGATAGGCTGGCCGTCGAAAACGTCTACCACCGCGTCAATCGCCTGGCGCTGATACTCAAGGGAGGGATCAAACTTCAGCTTCATGATCGCGCGTCCCCTCACACCGTGCGGAAGACGATAGCTTCTTCGTCCTCCTTGGCACGGGATTTGAAAGTTTGGACGGCATTGACCTTGAGCTGGTCGTTGCCCTTGAAGCCCTCATCGAGACAAATGACCTGCAGCGGATTGGCGTCCGCCAGCGCGTCAATCAACTCTGGCGTAATCTCCTTATCGAGGCAGATAAGCAACGCCCCTTCGTCAACGGAATAAACATCCTTGCCTGCCATGACGCGCAGTTCGACTTTATTGGTCAGATCGAACCCTGCCTTCAGAAGCAATTCATAGAGTATGTCTTCTGGGCTGCTTGCCCGATCAATATGATCGACGTGTAACTCAAGCTGTTTTTGAATATCTTCAATTTTGTCCGCATCTCCGTCCCAAATAGCGAAGTTGGAGCGTGATAGTTTGAAAACTTTAAATCCTAAATCAAGCGCACTTGCCCTGCCTAAATTTAGCTCTCCTTCAATTTGCTCAGAAATCGATTTCGCTACGCGGCGTATGCGTTCTTTGCCAATATCAGCTATAGTATTGAAGCCAGCTTCTTTTGCGGGGTCCCCGTCCTCTATTTTCTCGGGCAACTGAACCACAACAAAGTTGATGTTCCTATTTTCTTCTTTATTGAACTCAATAACGGCGTGCGCGAAGGAAGCAGAGCCCCCGAAAAAATCCATTACGATATCGTCTTCACCCACAGAAATAGCTAACATCCGCTTCAGAAGGCGAACAGGCTTTGGCGTGCTGAAAACTTTCTTCCCAAGTATTCGAGCGCTCTCCTTCTGGCCCTCATCGTTATGACCGACTTCTTTGAAGTCCCACCAAGTAGATGGAACAACACCAATTTGGATCTCACTCAAGAAACGCTTTAGACGCGGCTTCTCGTAGGATTGATCAGGCCCCCAATATAGTCGGTTCTCCGCCTCCATTTGGGCATGCTTTTCTTGCGAGTATCTCCATACCGCACTCTCGTCCGGCCAAACGTCTGCACCAGTTTTGGGGTGCTTGATGGGATACCAAAGGGTCGGACGCTCAACACGAGACTTATTGCTTACATAGTTGTCGGAGCTCCAATCACCTCGTGGGTCATCATCGATGTTTTTGTAGCGCTGCAACTGCTTATCTGTTCTTGGAAGTAGCACCCTCTCAAATTTATCTGACTTTTGGTAAACCAAAATATGATCGTGCATCGCGGCAATGCCGGGATCATCATTAGAAACTGAATACTTCTTTTGCCAAACAACATTGGCAACGAAGTTTTCTTCACCGAATACCAAGTCACACAAGTGCTTTAGATTAGCCTGCTCACCATCATCGATGCTTATGAATATTACACCATCATCTCTCAATAGATTTCTTGCCAGATACAAGCGGGGATACATCATGTTGAGCCAGTTGGCATGAAAACGGCCGCCGGCATCAGTATTTGTAGAAAATTTCTTCCCCTTATCATCTACCTGCCCTGTATATGCTAGGTAGGTATCCAGGTTTTCCTGATATTTATCGGGATAGATAAACTCCTTGCCCGTGTTATAAGGCGGGTCGATATAGATCATCTTGATCTTGCCGAAATACGCCTTCTGGAGAAGCTTGAGAACCTCCAGATTGTCGCCCTCGATAAACAGGTTTTGCGTGTTGTCGAAATCCACGCTTTCCTCGCGAGCTGGCTTGAGTGTTGCAATGCTTGGCGCCTGGATGACCTTCATGCACTCCGCCTTGCCGGGCCAGTTGAGGCCATAACGCTCCTTGCCCGGATCAACCCAGTCTCCAAGAACGCGGCGGAGCTGGTCAAAATCGATGTTGTTCTCGGCAAACACCTCCGGGAAAGCCTGTCCAAGGCAAGCCTTTAACTGCTCGCGCTTTTCCGCGGCCACATCCATGCTGGTCAGGCCCTTGGCCGCGGCTTCTTCCACGGTCATGTTCTTTTTATCGCTCATCGTCTTTTTTGCCCCGTCTTATTCAATCGTCCACCTGATGGTGAACAAATGTTCTTCTGAAACGTTCTGTTGCATCCGGCTCTCGACTTCGTCCAGGAATGCGTCCTTCTGTTTCTCAATGTCTCTGGCCGCTTCGTCATAGGCGCGCCATGCATCTTCGCGCTTCTGTTCCAAGCCGCGCACCTTTTTCTGAAGCGCCAGCTTGTCCGGCAGATTGCCGGTCTGGCGGACCTGCTTTTTCAATTCCTTGATCTGATCATCAAATTCTTTGAGATCGGCCTTCAGCCCAGCGCGCTTGTCCCGCGCCCAATTGTCAAGCTTTTCCATCTCCTCGTCGAACCATTCGCTTTGGGTGGCCGCCAGTTCTTCGAGGATGGCCTGCTTGCGCGCCTTGACACCCTCCAACAGTTTTTCACTGGGCTCGACATAGCAATCCTGCTTCGCCTTGGCAGGGAGCTCGAACAGCCGCGCCGCCGCCTTTGGTTTCATCCTCGTGCCGTCGTCCGCGATGCCGGAGTAGATGATATGGTCCTGCGCATCGACGCCGCTGATGGAAAGCTTGTACACGGTGAGTGTGCCGGACTTTTCAACCAAAGGTTCAATACTGGCCGCTTTTTGCGGCCATGCCGAATAGTCGAACGTGATATCGGCGCCATTCAAGGCGCGGGCTTCGGCCTGTCTAATGGCAAACTGGGCAAGCGGATGCCCAAGGCGGTAACGATGACCATCCAGCCCTTGTTTGGTGAGATAATAGCCACCTAGCGGAGCCGGCACACCGTCCACGGACTTTTTCAGCGTAAAGCTCAGATATGCGTCATCGAAATCTGCATGCTTGCGCAATTCGTGCTTGGTGAGCTGCCAGAGCATGCGCTCGTAGCGGTTCACATATTCACGCGCCTCATCCAGATTGACCTTCAGGCGATCGTGAACCTCGGCATCGAAGTTCTCGAGAAGCTTCTTGCGGGTGTCCTGCATCGTCTCGTCGATGCGGGCCGCCATCTCCTCCTGAAGGCGCACGAAGGCGGCCTCAATCTCTTCGGCAGTTCGGCAGTTCTGGTAGATGCTGACCACGCGCTTTTCGAACTCGACGCCGGATTCCACCGCACCCAGCACCTCGTCACTGGCTCCAAATACGCCGGAGAAGAGCTGAAATTTCTCGGCCAAAAGCTCATAGACGCGTTGGTCGGCGGCATTGTTCTTGTTGAGGAAATTGATCACAACGACATCGTGTTGCTGGCCATATCGATGGCACCGGCCAATCCGCTGCTCGATACGCTGTGGGTTCCATGGCAGGTCGTAATTCACGACGATCGAGCAAAACTGGAGGTTGATGCCCTCAGCCGCCGCTTCCGTGGCAATCATGATGTCTGCATGGTTGCGGAAATAATCTACCAGCGCGGCGCGCATGTCGGCCGTACGCGATCCAGTCACCTTGTCGGTATTCTTGTTCACCTCCAGCCATGCATCGTAAATGGCTTTCGACTGGGGATCGGCATTTGAACCATTGAAGAGCACGAGCTTGCCGTCGAAGCCATTTTCAGAAAGGAGCTGAACAAGGTAGCCTTGGGTTCGGCGCGACTCCGTGAAGATGATTGCCTTGCGAGACGCCTGAAGCTCTTTCGCCTTATCAAATCCGGCTTTCAGCGCTTCTAAAAGCGCCTGGCCTTTGGCGTTTTCTGTGATTGATACGGCAAGATCGCGGAAGGCCCGCAAGTCTTCGATTTCCTGCCCTATCGCGACGATATCTTCGTCACTGAGAAGCTCGGGCTCCTCTTCGTCCTCCAGCCATTCTTCGGCTTCTTCCTCGAACCCGTCAAAATCGGCGGTGATCTCCTCATCCTCGGAATCTTCGAGGTTCTGCCGAAGCTCTTTGTCCTCCTTGAGCTGACGCTCCAGCTTGCGCGCGAGACTATCTAGCGCCCCGGCAATGGCAAATGTCGAGGACGCCAACAGCTTGCGCATGATCAGCGTCATGAGGGTTCTCTGACTACTCGGCAACGCGTTCAGTGAGGGTCGACGGAGATAGTCCGAGACCATGTCATAGAGCGCCTGCTCCTGTTCGCTCGGAACAAACTCCTGTGTGATGGGGATGCGGTTCGTGTAGCGAATGTATTCAAGAACCTGGCGACGAAGCGTCCGATGGCAAATAGGCTTCAACCGCTCCTTCAACTCGTTAAACTGCTGATCTCCTGACAGGCGCGCATATTGAGCGCGAAAGCTCTTGGCATCGCCAAAGGCATGGTCATCAATCAGACTAACGAGACCATAGAGCTCCATAAGAGAATTCTGGAGCGGCGTCGCCGTGAGCAAGACCTTGGGCGAATTGGAAAGTGCGGATTTCAGAGCTTTTCCGATTTTGTTGTCGGTCCGGTAGACGTTGCGGAGGCGGTGCGCCTCATCGATGACCGCTAAATCCCAAGGCATCAGCATCAGCTCATCGGCATGACGGGCAGCAAACTGAAATGAACATATGATGATCGCCTTCTGGTCGAAGGGCCGTCGCATGCCGTCCCTGACCATCCGGTTGTAGTTTTTTGCTTCCAGGATCATGGTTGGAAGAAAGAATTTTTCTTCGATCTCCTGAGACCACTGTTTTCGCAGGTTGGCGGGGCCAATAATGATGATCCTGCGCTTGCCTTCGATCCATTTTTGGGAAAGCAGCAGGCCAGCTTCGATTGTTTTGCCCAGCCCAACCTCATCGGCCAAAATGGCGCCTTTTGAAAAGGGCGACTTGAATGCAAAAAGTGCGGCTTCCACCTGGTGCGGGTTAAGATCGACTTGGGCATCTAAAAGAGTGCTCGCAAACTTCTCGGAGTCAGCCGTTGAATGCCGGCGGCTAAGCTCATGCGCAAAAAGCTTTGCGTGATACTCAGTCGTCATTCTCGCCTGTTCCTCCGCTGTGTTTCGCCTTGTCGTCGATCCATTGGTCGATATCTGACTGCCTGAAGCGCCAGCTCCCCCCTACCTTGAAGCCCGGAATCTCACCCTTTGCGACGAGCGCATAGGCGGTTTTCTCCTTCAGCTTGAGGTAGGCAGACAGCTCTTTGATCGTCCAAATATCGTCGGCCATGGACTGCCTTTCAGTCAGATCTCTATAGAAAATACGGGAAAATATTGGATTATCCAAGAAAATTTTGGGTGATTTCAGTTCGTTGGGTGGCAGAATGGCCATAGTGCACATCATGGACAGCAATCGGTCAGTCTGGCTGTTTATGTCCAGTTTTCCCGTTCGGGCGGCGCCTCAGAAGCCTTCAGAGACAACAATCTGGAGGCTTTCATTATGGGCTTTGCGCGCACCCTTTTCCTGTCGCTCTATGCGACCCTCACCCTATGCTGGAGATTTCTGCCGATTGTCGGCGGACTGATTGGCTATACCCTGTTCGCCCCGCCCGCTTGGCTGGGAGGGATCATGGCCGCCATTCTTGGTGTGGCGGGCTCTCTGACCAAGAACACAGCTACTGCCGTCTTCTATAAGCCCGACACACACGGCTCCGCTCGGTTTGCGACGTTAGCCGATGCCCGCAAGGGCAAGCTGCTCACGGACAAAGGCCTCATTCTGGGCCGCAAACATGGCCGGATGCTGCGTTATCGTGGCGAAGGCCACCTGCTCACCTTTGCACCGACACGAAGCGGTAAAGGTGTGGGCTGCGTCGTTCCGAACCTGCTGGACTACCCCGGATCGGTAGTCGTGACCGACATCAAGGGCGAAAACAGCGACATTGCCCGCGCGTATCGCGCGAGCCTCGGGCCAGTTTACGAGCTTGCGCCGCTTGGCGGTGCGAAAGCGAACCGCGCGACGTTCAATCCGCTGGATTTCATTCGTATCGCTACCGCTTACGAGGTCGATGATGCACGGCTTGTGGCGGAAATGCTGGTCGTGCCGGAACATGCCCAGCCGAACCACTGGGAACGCGAAGCGCGAACACTCATCACTGGCCTGCTGCTCTATATCCGCCACCACTGGGACTTGCTGGAACAGAACCTCGGGACACTCCGCGATCTGCTGATGCAGGACGCAGAAGAGTTCGAGCTGCTACTGGCGAAGATGGCACTCAGCTCCCAGGAAAACGTCGCCCGGATAGCGCGCGGGTTCAGCCAGAAGGAACCGAAGGAACGCTCGGCTGTCATTTCGACGGCCCAAGGGGCGACCGAGCTGTTCGAGAGTCCTGAACTGCGGGCAGCAACCGAGATGTCATCGTTCAGCTTCGAGAGCCTGAAAGATGAAGTAGCGTCAGTGTTCATTATCGTGCCGCCGGAATATCTCGAAGCTTATCGCCCCTTCCTGCGGCTGATGGCGGGCCTGGCCACCGTGGCCATGACACGGAACATGGCCAAGCCTGCCCAGCCGGTGCTGTTCATGCTCGATGAGCTTCCTGCGCTTGGCTACATGCGCCCGATCGAGGAAGGCATCGGTTATCTGGCAGGCTACGGCGCGAAGCTATGGTTGTTCGTGCAGGATCTGGATCAGCTCCAGAAGACCTACCCGAAGGCCCGCTCGATGATTGCCAACTGCGCCGTGCGGCAGGCCTTCAACGTCCAAGACCCTGACACAGCCAAGTTGCTGTCAGACATGCTCGGCACGGCAACGGTGCGGATGCGCTCGGAAGGCAAAAGCTCGGCCCTGCCCTTCAATCTCGTGGCGGGTTCATTTCATTCCGGCGCTTTCGAGGGCGCGCGCCAGCTCATGACCACGGGCGAGATTCTGACGATGAAAGGCAGAGAACAACTGATTTTCGTGCAAGGGCTTCCTGCCTTCCGCGCCCGCAAAATCCGCTACTTCGACTGGTGGGAATGGTGGCTGAAGCGTCGCGCCGGACAGGAATGAAGGGCGGATGATCAAGCCACCATCCGCCCTTCCCAAATGACCCCGTGGTTATTGGCAAGATTTGATCTCAACGCGATAATCGCGCGAGAGGTTATCAACTCGCTCTTCTGCTGTTCCCTTCGCGGGGACGCTGACAGTGCGGGTTGCGCCTTCGCTACCGTCAGGCCGAATGACTGCAAGATTCACCAGTCGCGGGCTGTCATTGGAATTGACCAGTCGCACAATGGACGGAATGAACATCGCATTGGCGCTGTATTCCGTGTTCATATCTACCCCCGAACAACCGCTGGCACTTCCGCATCCCGCCAACAGCGTGGAAACGGCGAAAGCACCCGCAACCTGACATAGCAACTTCATTTGTCACCCTCCGGTTTGTGCGCACACGCATAAGAGTCAGAAAAGCGCCACACCTGGATTTTCGCAGGCACGGCGCGACGGACTGTTCCTTCTAAGCCAGTGACAAAATGCCGTCTTTTGTCACTCGGGATGCAGGAAGGTCAGGAAATGTCGAACTATGGGCACGATGCCGATAACCGGAGGGTAGAGACTTCAACGTCAAAAAAAGCCGCAACGCCCAGAGCCTCTATACGGGCCGAGGGCAACGCAAATATCTGACGCAGAGTGAACGTCGCCAGTTTATCCAGGCGGCCTCGGAAGATGAGACCGCAGTTCTGACCTTCTGCTGGCTTCTTTGCGAAACAGGCTGCCGGATATCCGAGGCACTGGCCCTTACCCCCGAGCGCATTGATGCGATCACCGGCGTTATCGTGATCGAAAGCCTGAAGAAGAAGCAATGCGGCATATTTCGGGCTGTTCCCGTGTCCCCGCTACTTATCCGACAACTCCGCAAACTGACTGCATCTGTTCCCCATGAACACCGCATCTGGCCATGGTGCCGAATGACCGGCTACCGACGTGTGAAAGAGGCAATGCAGCGCGCCGGCATTACCGGCCCACAAGCCTCGCCCAAAGGCTTGCGCCACGGCTTCGCAGTTGCGGCAATCGGAGCAGGCGTACCACTCAATCTGGTGCAGCGTTGGCTGGGACATGCCGATATGGCGACCACAGCCATTTACACTCACGCTGTTGGCGACGAGGAACGCAAGATCGCACAACGAATGTGGAAGAACTGGCCGAAAACAGACATTTTTTGAGCCTGTTACACTTGACGGCATAGCGTCACCGGAAAGGTAGCAGACTTGTTGCGTCGCAGATAGAGCACCCTTCCAAACCCGCCAGCTCATGACCACGGGCGCAATTCTGACGATGAAAGCAGAACACAGCTGATTTTCGCGCAGGGGCTTCCTGCCTTTCGCGCCCGCAAAATCCGCCAATTGCACCGGTGGAAATGGGCGTCGAAATCGAGACTTAAGAAGAAAAACGACTGACAAGACGCAGACCGTTTTGTTATATTATTTCTATAAATAGCAATTTATATATAGAGATATTATAGTGACGCTTTGCGTTAATCCGGAAGAACTCCACGAGGCTTTGTCAAAGCTGGGAAAGCTGAAAAAACTTGATTTGTGGTCGGTTCCGCAAAGCCGCCGCCTTTCGTTCGAAGATAGCGTGAGTGGCGCGATTGGCTCGGAGTGCAAGGCCTTAGGCAGTCTTAGCAAGCGGATTTGCGTCGATTTTGACCGTTTCTCGAAGCTCATAGGGAGCCTTGCTAGCGCGGAGATGATCACACTGACCTACGATGAGCCCTTGCTTATCATCGAGCATGATACCGGTCGTATCAGACTCTCGGTTAAAGAGGTTGCGGAGCCACCCCAGCCAAGAACGGACAAACCCCGAAAGAAGGCGAAGCCGACCCCTGCAAAGCAGAAACTCGACCTGTGGGACTTCAGCATCAACATGCCATTTGAGGAGAAGTAGATACCCGAAACACTGGAGCTTGCCTTCCCTCTACAATCCGAAGTCTCTTACCAATCCAGACCATCGAGCCCCAATGTACGATTGTAGTCCCGCTCGCGCTCGCGTTCCCGTTTGCGCTCCAGATAGATGCGACGGGCGCGAAGCAATTCCATCTTTCGGTCTTCGGCCAACCTACTCGCGAGGATGGCTTTGTCAGTTGCGCGAGTCAGGGCCTTCGCGCGGCGCATGGCCTTCTTTCTCATGATCGCCTTCAGCTCGAACGGCACGTCGGCACGAAGCCGCATCAGGGCAAAGTCATTCAGCGCAATGCGCAGGGCGCGCCGGTTGGCCTCGATGCGGTCGCGATGGTGTGCAAGTTTAAGTTGCTGCTCCCGCCAGCGACGGCGCTTCAAATGCAGGTAGCGGAAGGCGCGCTTGGCATTGCCCCTAGCCTCCGTATCGGCACCCAGAATGCGGCTGCCGTTCATTCGGCCCAAAAGGTTCGCATTTTCCTTCACCATGCGTTCGGCATCGGCGATGCCGAAAGTCTCTTCGAGCTTCAGCCAGCGCGCCGCCGCCTTTTCCGGGTCGCGAAAGATGTCGAAAAGCGATTGGTTGAACCGGGCAGCCGAAGCCTGCTCGCGAGCCTGGTAGTTCGGCAGCGTTTTCTTCAACCAGTCACGGTCACGTTCCAGCCGCGAGATGCGCCGCTCCCCAGCCCGATAGACCGCCTCCACACCTTTCCAGTAATTGAAGTCCAAGTCAGCGGCGTCCAGTTCCAGCACAGCGTCGGCTTTCGCACGGGCAGCTGCAAGCTCAGCCTCATGACGCCGCTTCACACGGTGTCGCTCGGCGGGTGTCATGTGCTCGTAGCCGGGGATCTGCGTCTCGGGCGCGTCATCCCGCGCGAGTTCCTTCATGCGCCGTGCCATGAACGCATCGAAGCGTTCACCGAATCGATCCTCCAATTCGGTGAGCCGAACACCCTTGCCCATTTGAGACAGCTTGGCGAAGCGCCCGCCCTTGGCGAGTACAAGCCCCTGCCCCTTGCGCTGGAGAAACACGCCCTGCGCCCCCAGCCGCGCGGTCAGGTCGTGCCAGTCCTTCGCATTATAGAAATGCCCCTGCACCTTCTCTCGCAGGACCTTGATCTCGTCCTTACCCATGGCGATCTGCGTTTCGCGCTGCTCGCGCCTAGCCTGCCAGTATTCGCCTTCGGCTGGTTGGTTCAGGCTTTCGACCAGATCGAAATCGTCTACCTTCTCCCTTTCGCGGATACGCTCACGGTCACGGGGGATATTGAGGCCGCGCTCGCGGGCGATCTGCCGGCACAGCTCGGTCAGTCGCAGGCCGTCATTGTGCCGGTCGAAGGCCTTGCCGGTGACCGGGTGGACCCTGTTTATCAGGAAGTGCATATGAGGATGCCGGGTATCCTTGTGCGCATAGATAAGCATCTGGTGCTCGGTCAGCCCCATGCGTTCAACGGCCTCGCCCGCAATCTCGCGCAGCACTTCCGGCGGCACTTTCCCCAGCTTGGCATCCTTCGGATCAAAGGTCAGGACGAAATGATAGACGGGCTTTTTGCAGCGCAGGTTCTGCGCAGCCGTTGCTTCCATGATGGCCGATGCAGCAAGCGGGTCGGTGGTTTCGAGATTCCGGGCTTCCATCCAGGCAACCCGGTCTGTGGACAGCCCCTTGGTGCGCCCCGCCAGATAGAGCGCCGACGACTTGAAGGCGGCAGGCTGCTTGGTTGGAATCTTGAACCGCACCGTCACCTCCTGTTTCTAGCCGTCGTCCTCGATCGCTTCCTCCAACGGCGCCAGGGCGAGCTTCAAGGCCCGGATGGCCCACTTGCGATCTTCCGGTTCGAGAGCGCTGCCGGAGTTGGCCCGGCGGGCAAGACCATTGATGGCGTGGCCGGCACCATTGATGGGTTCGAGCTGTTCCTCGATCAGCTCGATCAGGTCGTTGCGCCCGAGCAGCTTCTCGACCATGTGTCCGCCGACATAGCGCGCCCATTCGAGGTAGCGCTCATCGCCGGTCGCATCATGAAGCTGACGGAAATTGGTGGCGATGGAGGACAGCTCGTAGAGGAGCTTTTCAAAGACCAGATTGGTGACGGGTTTGGAGCGGGGTTTTTTGCCAAGAAGGGTGGCGCGGGCATAGGGTCCGGCAAGCATTCCGGCATCCCGCGCCATGGCCGCCACGCGGGCATACTCATCCGCCGTCAGCCGTACGCTGAGCACACGGGTACGCTGGTCTTCCGGAGCCTTTCTCGGTCGCGCCATTGGGCTGCCTCCAGTGCCGTTTCACAAGGTGCCTGGATCGCCTTCCAAGCCCGCTGCAAGCGCAAGATGAAGGGCCGGGCTTGAGACCTCCCCCAGGGATGGTCGAATGCCATAAGAGCCTTTTCGCCAGGAAACCCAGGGCTGTCAGGGCCGAAGAGTTTTCGTATGCGAAAATACATCTTGCGGTCAGCGTGAGCTGCAAGACACCTCCCCAATTTATGGGAAACCACAGAACTAACAACGCTATAGGCTTCAGAAGCACTTTATAAGACGCATACAAAAACAGCAAGAACCAACAGGCGACAGCAACCGGCAGTACCCTCCAGAGAGCCGCAACACCGTCAGGAGAAATCACGCCGCCACGCCTGACATCGCCGAATCAGCTACCCGCGGCGCCACGCGGCGAGCGAAATGGAAACGAGGAAGAACTGACACGGTGGGGGTTGAAGTGGCGCGAGGCCGTCACCACGCTTTCGGTATCAGCGCCATCTTCTGAACCGTTCACTGGCGAGGCTCTTGCCTCCGCCCAGCGCTGACTCTTGCCCCTCTTCTATAATCAGGGAACCGCCCCGGTAACGGGCGCGGCGATAGGCACATGCCGAACCGCCCTCTTTCGGATGCCGACAAAGCATACCTGGCTGGCACGGAAAACATGGCCAGACAGATTGCCGCCATGGCTCTGCAAGATGCGTTCAAGCGCACAAGCGTACCGAAGAATCAATTCCTCGAAGACACATTCATGAGCCTGGAGCGTATTCGGGCCATTGCCGACGGGACCGCCGAAGACATCACTCTCACAGAACTGGTGCGGCTCGCCCTTGCACTGAATATGGTTCCGGAGCTCGATTTCGAGCCTTTGAGCTGACAGCCACCTAACGACAAACCGCCCCCTGACCGGGGGCGGTTTTTTCGTGACGTCAGTCGATGGGGATTTCAGCCACGTCCAAGCCATCCCATGGACGCTCGGTGACGAAATAGCCGAGGCGGTTCACAATGTGCCAGCCGCTCAGAATAACCAGCTCGTCTTCAGCCTCAACGAGCGTCCAGATGCACTCGCTATCCTGACGGCGGACGTACTCAAGTTCGGCACCATAGGTCTCGAACATCAGCCCGTCATAGGGCGCGCCCTGACACAGCTCGTTGGCGACCGGACGATAGTTCTCGCACCACTGCTCGAAGGTCATCGCCGGCTCGGCTCGGGGCTCGACCGGGCCAACCAGGAAAGTTGAAAGGTCGTGCCGTTCGCCCTCGGCGGGACCGGCATCGGGCAGTTCGCCTGCGCGGAAACGCTCCAGCGCTACGGCCTCCGGGTCAGTCACGTCATCGGCGACTTCCACATGGTAGTGATAGACGGTCAGCTCTTCCACAGCGACGTCGATGATTTTGGGTTTCTGAGTTTTGGTCATGGTTCGGTTCCTCCCGATTATGGTTGTTGGCCGCCTTCCCCGCCGCACCGATCAGGTCGGGCGGCGGGCTGGCGGCGGGTCATTAGCGCTTCCAGATCAGCAGGTGCTGGCCGTCGCGCTCGATGAGGTTGGCGTAGACCGGGGCGGTGAAGCTCGGATCGTCGAGGCGGACCGAGAGATAGGCGTTGCCGCTCTTGCTCTTGCGATTCCAGGCGCCGCCGATCTCGATGCCGTCTCCGGCGATCACTCGGAAATCGGGGGCCTTGCCCTTGGTGCTGTCGGCGGGGATCAGCGTCAGCTTCGAGTTCAGGGCCAGCGTACGGATTTCGCCGGTGTAGCCGTTCTCGGTCTTGGTGAAGGTTGCGATGGTGGTCATGGTTTGTGTCTCCTGTTTTGGTTGTGAAGGCCGCGACCGTCGCGGGCCTTTCCATGGCCAAACAGGGAGACCGTCTCAGCCGGGCGCTGCACCCGCAGGGACGGAACGAAGTGGAGGACGGCAAGCGGCCTGTTTCTTGTTGCGCGAGGAAGTCGCCGCAGGCGACGGGGAAGAAACCGGACGCCGCGCCGTTGCAGCGGCTGGCGACGGGATCATGACTGGCCATGAGAGGAAAGGCCGCGACGGGATGCGGTCAGGACAAAACGCCCCGGGAAGACACGGCCAGCCCCCCTCGCCCTTAACGCTGAGTGACAGCCACCGGGCAGCAATCCGGCACTGGCTTTGCGTCCGCCATGACGCCGCTGCAAAACGCCAAGGGCAATCCGATGCCGTCCAGGAGGCAGATCGGAATGGCCGAGAGGTTAGCGCCGAATGCGAAGGGCAGCGCGGCCTCCTCCGCTGACCCCCGAACGACGAGAGCATTGCCCCCTGTCCGTTGCCAGCTTCGCACATTGGGCAGGCCACATGCCGCAGATATGCGATAGCGCCCTGGCCCCGCCATTCTCACGGATGCACCATTTGCTGCACTGGTCGCGAAAGGTTGCATCCTGGTCGTGGCCGAATGCCGCTAACCTCAGCCGCAAACAAAAAGCCCTCCCGGGGGTTCGGGAGGGCTTTCATGCGATCGGGCGCTACCACCAGGACGTATAGAATACCGTCTTGCCGTCCCTGAGCGCTTCACGGGCCTTCGCAACGAAGGCCAGGTCGTCATCGGATTCGGTGCCATCGCTGGCGCCAAAGAAGAAGCCGCTGGTCGGCGGCAGGTTGCCTGCTTCGATATCGATCTCAAGCTGATCGATGTCGTCGGCGTCGAGTACGACGGGAACGCAGTTGAAAACGTCCTCCTTGCCGCTTTTCTCGCGGTAGAGGCGTTCCATCCAGCCGTGCAGGTTGGGATGCTTGCGCCAGTAGTGGATCTCGCTGGCGTCATCCGGCTTTTCGAAGTCCACCGGCTGCGCCAGTGTCCGGTTGGTGGTCAAGGCATACATATCGAGGCCCATTGCTGTGTCTCCTTTCGATTGATTGTTGCTGTCCCGAAGGACGCCAACCGAAAGGCGGGCGGCTGAAGCTGCGGCTGTCCTGAGCAACACGGGGCCATGGGCACGGCCAGGCCGTGCCCATGGCTGGCGCGGGCAGCTCATGGACAGCAAGGCGCCGCTTGCCAGAACGGCGTCAAACGTGAGGGACGGCTACGATCCGAAAATGGGGAGACACGGTGATGTGGCCTGAGATGCCTGCCTCGCCCCCGGGCCAACCAGGCAAACCCAGCCGCCTGCGTGAGCACGGATGACGCTAACGCCACATGAGGGCTGCAAGCGTCCGTTCTTCGGGGCCCATGACATCGGCGTAAATGGCGGTGGTGCTGATCTGGGCATGGCCCAGCCAGCGCTGCACCAAGTTGAGCGGCACACCTGCCGAAACCGCCGCGACGCCGAAACCGTGCCGCAGGCCACGGGGTGTGGCCCGCGCCCCTGCGACAATGCCGGCCTCGGCCATTACGGCCTTGATGTGCCGCCAGGCGGCGGTGCGGTCCATCCGCCACAGGCGGACGGCCCGGCCACCGTCTGCCCTTGCCCAGAGTTCGGCGAGAGAATGAATGTGCGCAAGGTCGGCAATGAGATTGCCCGGCACGGGCACGGCCCGGAAATGTCCTCTCCGGCGCTTCTTCAGGCTCTCAAAAATAATAACCTTGTCGGCAACATCTACGCGGTCAGCGGTGAGCGCCAATGCTTCTGAGATACGGCAACCGGTCAATGCAAGAACGGCGCACAGTGTTTGCAGTTTGGGGACAGGATAAACGGAAGCGGCCCGAAGAAACGCCTCACGCTCCTGTTGGTTGAGATACTTGCGCTGGCCGTCGCCAGCATAGAGTTGCCATGTCATGGTCTTTCCTTCCTGTTGTTATGAAACAGGGGAAACACCTCTTTGGCAGCAGGCGATGGCGAGACAGGTTTACTAGATCGAGCACCGCATTTTGGGTTTCCAACGAAATCACCAATTTTGTTGCACTTCCGAAAATCATCCTAATTTCATACAATTAGACAGTTGTCAGAGATTTTTTGCCAATTTTTATTGGCCTGCCTCATAACGTTATGTGTATATTTATTATAGTATAATCACAGTATTGGTGATAATGTTGCAAAATTATTGAAAGTATACTCGAAATGTCGTGGAGAGGAACGGAGAAAAAATCCATCTTATTTATATATCTTGCGATAGCGGGATCGGCCTGGCACCCCGTCAACGCCTACGCGCAGCAAAGCGCTTTGGTGACGAGCGGCATGGGCGGGGGCGCTTCCAGCACTGCCCGGCTGACAGCGCAGATGTCGCAGCAAAAGGGTCGGGTCGATGATATAGAAACCTGCGGCAATAAAGGCCGCCTGTTCGGCCCAGGCTTTGGCGGCACAAAGGATGGTGATGGCTGCCTGACGAACATGTCGGTCAACCCCGGGGGTGGTGCAACTGTCAGCAGCGGGTTGACTGCCACGGGCGGCCTCACCGTAACGGGCGATAGCACCTTCAACAACAATCTCTTGGTAAAAGGCATGACCGAAAGCGACGGGCGCATTTACGCCGATGATGGCCTGCATGTCAGAGGAGACTGGCTTCGCGTTGACGGAAGCAACGGCATTATTTTCCAGAACTATAATGGCGGCTGGCGGATGACCGATGGGACATGGCTGCGCTCATATAATGACAAGGGCATATACACCGGCGGCAACATCCGCACAGGCGGTCAGTTCCAGATTAACGGCAATGTATTTGGACCGGCCCCCACCTGTACAACCAGTCAGAAACTGCGTTGGACAGGTGCCGCTTGGCAGTGCATTGCCGACCTTATCGGGGAAGGTGGATCAAGTGAGACCGATCCTACAGTGGGAACCATCACGAACGGAAGATGGTGTACGTCAAACGGTGTTACCATTAACTGTACTTCAAACCCGCCGGTTGTTAATGAAAGCGATCCCCAGGTAGCAACGCTCCAAAGCGGCAAGTGGTGCACATCCAACGGGGCGCAAATCAACTGTACCTCGAACCCACCTGTAACCAGTGAAACTGATCCACAGGTTGGGTCATTGGCAAATGGGAAATGGTGTACCTCAAACGGCTCTACTGTGAATTGCACATCAAACCCACCAACGTTCACGGAAACAGACCCGCAGGTTGGTACTTTGTCTAGTGGAAAGTGGTGCACCTCGAACGGCAGCACCGTAAATTGCACGTCTTCGCCCCCGAGCGTCGCCCCGAGCTGTACGCGCAAAGTCGCGAGCGGCACAAAAACCGTAAGCGTGAGCTGCTCGTCAGGGCAGATACTCACCGGCGGGGGCTGTACGGAAACGGGGAGCAAGGAATGGAGGCAGAGCTATCCGTCGAGCAACACAACGTGGACTTGCAGCATGGCTGAAAACACGGGTGTTTCCGCCTATGCCATCTGCTGCACATTTTAGGTTTTAAACGGTTTTTGAAAAACAGGAGGAAATTTATGGATGAAAAAGTTACCTATTTTGGCTGCTTCGATACTTTTATGCGTTTCTAATATAGCATCGGCTCAGACCTTTTCGGCAAAAGGCATGCAGAATGTCGACAGTGCATCCGGGCATAGTTTGGCACTGGACATCGAGAAATTGGAAAGAACGATAAATACAGTTATTGCGGGAACAATACCAAATCTGGACGAACGCGTTAATGACCGGATCGATGCAAATGTCACCGAGATCGAAAGGGTCGATACGAACCTTGCGACGATTGAATCGCGCCTGGAAAAAATAGAGACAGAAATTTCCTCATTTTACAGCAAGATAGAAGAGCTGCAAAAACAAACGGTGCGTATCGAGGCCCTCGAAACGCAGATTGCGAAAGAGCCTCCCCAGCCCTTTATCCCGAAGGTCAATATTCGTACGCGCACCGTGGATGGCGACGCCTTCGCTCGCGGCATTACATTGAACTGCAACGACAATGAGGTTGTCACCGGCTGCCACAATCACTGCTCGAACGGCGGCGACGATACCTATGCGTATCCGACCGGAATCCGAACATGTCAGGGCGCAGAAGGCGACAACAACAAGCACAAGGGGACGTGTACGCTGGTCGCTGCATGTATGGAGGTGGAGTAAGGATATCCCGATGAGTTGTCATGGAAGGCAGGTGGCTCCTCCAACCCTCTTGCCTTCCGCCAACAGGTTATGAAGGGCACAGAATTGTGAGCGTCGCTGTGCTCTTCACCAGATTGAAGGTTATGGAAGGCGGGTCTTTGAACTGGTCTCGTCCTGCCTTCCGCCATTTGAGGGCCGAGGCCGCTTACGCAGCGGCCTCATAGATCGGAAGATCGCCCTCGAACGCGTCGTCATATTCGCTGCCATAGAGGGCTTCAGCCATGGCCGCGAACACCTCGTTTGGCGCAATCCCGCGATTGTAGGCGGTGGTGATGTCGCAAAGCTGTTCGTGGGTAGCGGGCTCGCCGAACTCGGCAATCAGCATCATGTCCACTTCGTAGGTGTATTCGTCCCAGCTCATGTCGAGGAAGTTGTCGTTGGTGCAAGTCATTGGTCTCATCCTTTCGTCGATTTGGTTGAGGCCGGGGTCGTTCGGCCTTTCTGGCAACCAAAAGGCGGGGGTTTGAGGCGAACGGATGCACCCGCAGGGACGAAACGGAGTGAAGGACGGCAAGCGGACTGTTTCTTGCTGCGCGAGGAAGTCGCTGTCAGGCGACGGGGAAGAAACCGGCCCGCGCGCCGTTGCATCGGGCGGCGCCCCCGCAAGGGTGCCAGGAAGTAAAGGCCAGGGCGGCACCGGCCAGAGCAAATTGCCGGTCGAAAGGATCTTCGAGAGACCAAAGCGCCGACGAAAAGGGACATGGGCAAAGTGGCGGCACCGCCGTGGAAATGACGCGGAAACGATTGCCGTGCCGGCCATTGCCCTGCCCCACCGCTTGGGACAAAGAAGCCCGTTCCCGCCAGTCTTTGGGGGGTTAAGCCGAGACGGGCAGTTCCGGACGGCGTCAGTGGCTAGAGCAGCGACAATTGACGGGCGGCGGCTTCCTGTTCTTTCCACTTTGGCGACTGCGCTGCCGCGTCGAGCCAGCCGAGAACGAAGGCGACGGGACCGCCCCGTTCCTCGATGACTTTTGCAGGGGTGAAATGAGACCGGTAGCCGGTTTCCGTCATGGGCAATGGGCTGCGTGGCGGGTCAAGCGTTTCGATGGCAAGATGCGCCATCCCCTCGCCGTAAACCTCCTCATAGGCTTTCGACCAGCTTGGGCAGTATCGCACTCCAATACGTATGCCGTGCCAGTCCAGTTGGTGGCTTTCATAGGGCTTATACATTTGCTCGCCTCCTGTTGGTTCAAGGCGAATGACTGGCCAGCACATGAGCTCGTCTCGGGCTGGCCGCCCCAACCGGCAAAGCCGGTCGCGCCTGACCCTCTGCCCAGCGGCGAGCGTCACGGCCCGTGACAACGGTGGCGAAAGTGATGCGAGCGTCAGCCGAGCGGCAAGCGGCAAGAAAGCCGCGCCGCATGAGGCAGCCACAAGCTGGCTCGAAGGCGTGAAATCCGCCGCAACGCGAATGGTCGTTTATGTCAGACCCGCTGTTCCACTATCCGGGCAGCGGCGGACGGCGACCTTGCAAGCGGTCGCGGCTGGCATAAGCTCGAAGGCAAGGGTCAAGCAAAGAACGCCGCAGCGGACCGCTGCGACCATTCGCAAAGGGGGCGTTGCGGGGGTCTCCCCGCTCGAAGGGGTGACGGAAAACGGCGCAAGAATCTGCTTGCGGCGGTTGCAGTCAGGGGAAGGCTTTCCCCACCAGATTAAAGCTCATCTGCCTCCTTGACCGGAACCGCTGGCAATGGCGCTCCCTTCATTCCCTGCTCGACCAGCTCCCCAAGAAAACGGGTAAAGGGCACGATATCTTCCTGTACGCTCGCCTGCTCGAGCGCAGCCATGTAGTCACTCCGCCGTTCGACAGGGACAACCGTCCAGGGATAACCGCCCGCTGCCAGCATCAGGTTCATCAGAAACCGGCCCATGCGGCCATTCCCGTCCATATAGGGGTGGATGTAGACAAAGATGAAATGGCCGAGCACGACGCGCACGGCAGGGTGCGTTTCCTGCGTGAGCAATTCAAAGAAAACACCCATCGCATCCGGCACCGCGCGCGGAGCCAAAGGCGTGTGCATGGAATTGCGAATGAAGACCCTGTCGCTTCGATAGCCAGCAAGATCGGCCGCTCTGATGATACCTGCCGCAACGCTGGCCCCGAACAATTCGCGATACCAGGTGCCGTGGTCATTGTCGGCCACTTCCCCCGGATTCTCATTTCCGAGAACGGCGCGGACGCTGTTTTTAACTTCCTGAAAGGCCTGCCAGTAACCGCGCGCGGCGAGCGCGTCCTGCTGCTCGCGATCTTTGGCGATAGCATCGGGATTCCAGTCGCCTTGTCGTACGCGCTCAATAAGCTCGCGGCTGACACGGTAGCCTTCTATTGACAGCGAGTGATAGGCATCAGTGACGAAGGCATCGTCGACACGGGCGAGATAGGCATCGGCATCATTGGGCAGGCCGGGGGCTTCGGGGAAGGCCTCGATGACGCCTTGGCGCAATTTGTGCCAGAGAAGCCGGATGCGCGTGGCAGCGGGCGAAAGTTCGCGCTTAGGCAGATCGAGCGCCATACGGGCTTGGAACGGGTCGGTCTCCCGCACGGCATACCCCGCTGAAGCCATGGTCTTGAGAATATCGTCAGCGATCCGGTCGCGCCCGATATTCCGGAAGGCACCGGCCAGCCGTCCGGCAATGACGCTGTGCCCGCCTTCGAGGAGCTTTGCGAGAAGTGCGGAAGCATCGCGCTGACCCGCCAGAACGACGCGCAGATTGATGGGCTGCTGTTCAAAAATGGCTGGCGCGGCAGCAATCAGCGCGGCTGGCGCGCTGTAGAAACGCAGTCCATTTTCAGTTTCGATGTCCTCTTCTGCGGGGAGCTCGACGCGCATGTCATAGATCGATGTATTGTGAAGCAGCGGAACGGGCTTGTTGCTGCCGCGCGGCGCGCGCACGAGCAGCTGCGCAGGCACTGCCCAGCTTCCGGCATGGAGAGAGAGTGACGCTTCCGGCCCAAGGCACCAGTCATCACCGAAGCGGTCGTTGAGGTAGCGGGCCACAAAATCCCAATAGCTGGCATACCAAGGGGTGGTGTCACCTGGCCGATCGCTGGGACTGGTGGCAATGTACCACCCTCGCAGAGCTTCAAGAAGAAAACCATTCTCCACCAGCCGCTCACGGTGGGTGCGGCTGAGCTCATCGGAACGCACGATCATGCCGGATTTATCTTGAAGCTGCTTCAGAGCCTCCAGCGAGCCTGCAAGTTTCTCCTGTGGTGTCGCCATAGCCGGACCCAATCATCTTCGGTTTGAGTGCCGCACAACCTTTCGGTTTTGATGCTGCATATTTTTTCGGTTAAAGTGTTATACCATTTTTCGGCTTTGGTGACAATTAAAGATTATAACACTGATTTTGATATGTTTTCCAAAGCGAAAAGCAAGCCAAAGCTGGGTATACGCTGTAGCGTATAAAGTGCGAATATACGCCAGAGCGTATAGGGATTTTTGCCTCGTGAGGCGCGGCCCGCAGCACACAAAGGACGCCGCAGCGAAACGCTGCGACAATGCACAGGGGGCGTTGCGGGGGAAGTTTCAATCTCCCCCGCTCGAAGGGGTGACGGAAAACGGCGCAAAGCCGATTGCAGGCAGGGGAAGGCCTTCCCCTGCCTGCAAATCAGCCACAAATCCTTATTGGCCTGTCGGTCATTCCTTCAACCGAAGACATTGCGTGTACGCGCATCCGCCCCCTTACTGCATTGTCTTTGTTACCCTTGTTCGCATCGCTTCGCCGATCGGCTCAACAATCTCGGCTGGAAAGCCTTTCGGCATGGCTTTGGCTGTGCGCTCCAACGCGGCATCCGCGCTCTTGGCCAAAGTAGCAAAAACCTCTTCGACCCGGTCTTCAGCCACACCTGCCGCCTTGGCGTTCTGCAGGAAATGGAGCGGCATGATGTCGTCGATCTGATAATAGCGCTTGTCGCCAACGGCCATAGCGAGGCGAAATTCCTTCCGCTGGAGCTGCCTGGCCGCATAGTTCGGCTGCGTCGACATGATGTCGTAGAGCGGGGTCATCCGATAGCGGCCACCCGGCGTGAGGAAGAGGCTGAAGTTCTTGGCATGACCGTCGGGCGCACCAATCAGCCAGAAAACGATCTGGGCCTTGAGAAAGGCAAGGCGGTCTTCTTCGGCATAGTCGCTGCCGTTGAGCAGAGCGAGGCATTCCCGGATGCCGGGGCCGCCATCACTGTTGTACTTGAGGGTCGGCGGCACCGAGAGCGCCTGACAGAAATCCTCCTGCGGCACACGGAGCAAGCGCCCGTCCCCGGCCTTCAGGCGGTCGAAACGCTCAACCGCCAGAACACGCACATCCTCGAAATCGACAATCCGGCTTTGCGCCACGTCGAGACCCAGTTCCCGGCAAAGGGTGAGGCAGAAATGCTCGTTCTCGACGCTCAGGGTCATGTCGAGCCCGTTGGGCAGCTTGCCCAGTTCCGGCTTCAGAATATGGGTGGTGGGCGTCGTTCCCTTGGGCAGACACCAGCCATTATCCCAGAGCAGCGCGGTTTTCTCCTGAGCCCCGGCAATAGAGATGCGCAGTTCGCGCTCCCCATCCGGACGAATGCCCAAGGGGGCTGTGGCGAGGTTTCTGATGATATCGGCCACGTCCGCATCGCCGAGGGGAGTACACTCCGGCGGCCCCGGCGGCGCGATTTCGCCCCCTTCCGGCACGAACTGCAACGCGCCGACGCAATCGCGTCCAATTTTATTGAGCAGGCTGAAGGCATCGGTGCCTTCCGCACCGACTTTCTCGGCGACCTTGCGCCGGATCTGATCGTTGTCAGGAAGCAGGTTGTCGAAGAAGGCTGAGACTTCCGCGCCGGAATAACGCTCTTCCCGCAGCGGCAGGGAAAGCGAAACGGGAATGGCGCGGCGCTCGTCCGCAAGCCAGTCTGCATCATAGACGAACGAAATGGCACCATTTGCAGCGCGATCGAGTACGCCGACCAGCCGCCCGTTGAGAGCAACTGAAAGCCGGGCACTTTTGCGCGCGCGCGCCATCAGAAGATGTCCTCGATATCGCTGTGAGACCCTTTGGTGCGCGGTTGAATGACAAGTTCGAGGTCAAGGGCGCGCAGCAAGTCCATCACGGTGGTAAGCTTGACGGTTTCAAGGCCGGTTTCGACCTGGGAAACCGTGCCCTGCCGCACCCCTGCCCGCTTGGCCAGCTCGGCCTGGGTAAGGTCGCGCATGCGCCGGAAACGCCGCAATGCGACGCCGAGCTGCTTTGGTGATCTAACGAGTTCCGCCATGGCATAATTCCCAGTTATTTCGGAAATTATACGTCATAGCGTATACCACGTCAATATCCGTTACAGCGTATAAAACGATTTTATTGCCTGGAGCGTATAAAGGACATTCCCAACCTACTGAGCCATTCGCCCTGAATGCAGGGCCAGGAAAACCGAGAAGCAGGAAACGAACGCCGCAGCGGTACGCTACGGCCAGTCAGTGGGGTGCGAGAAGGTCTTTCAATCTCCCAGGCTTAGAGGGACGACGGGAAACGGCCTTGGCTGATTGCAGACAGGGGGCTCTCCCTAAGACATCCTATGGCAAACCCTCAATATTCTCATGCACCAACAAATTTTTCATGCTATATTCTTTTAATAAGAAGAGTTATATTACAAGTGAACACGCGAGACGAACTCAAAAATAACGGATTTGCGCTACTGGAAAAGCTCGATCCGGAGTATTTTTTAGATGAAATTGCTGAACATCTAGGACGAGCCTGGACTGGGACAAAGGACGCTAAGTCACACTTACTGATGCCTCACGAGAAATCGGCATCCACACCGAACACTTATAGTGGAAACTATGGGTTGGGCGCGTTTCCATTACACACTGATTTAGCCCACTGGCGCAAGCCCCCGAGATATCTTATTCTCCGCTGTAAAGTCGCTGCACCTGATGTCGCAACGACATTGCTCGATGGGAAGACCATCGTGGCAACGTGTGGGGAAACAGTTTTGTCACGAGCCCTCGTTCGCCCCCGACGACCAATTCAAGGGTCAATACCTCTTCTAAGGCTATACCAGCCGACTGAAGGGAAATTTGGCATGCTTCGATGGGATCAGATGTTCATCAAGCCCTCGAGCAAAAATGGGACTTTAGGGTTTAACCTAGTCATGGATGTAATTGCACGAGAACAAGTGGATAACGTCTATTTTAATGATCCGGGGGACACACTAATAATTGACAATTGGCGTATGCTTCACGGTCGATCATCTGTTCCAAAAGGCAGTGAAGGACGTGTCATTGAGAGAATATATCTGGAGGAATTGAATTGAAACCCGTAACCCCACCGAAAGAAACCCCAGATGCATGGAAGCCAGAGGCCCTATTTATAAAAGCCCTTCGTTATTCTGAGAAGATGCATGAAGAAGAGCCAAACAGTTGGGAACAGTTGCTCTGGTCAAGCCTTTCTCTTGAGCTTCTCTTGCGAGCCGCACTATCCAATGTCAGCCCAGCTCTGATTGCGGACACGTCGAACAAGGAGTGGTCTCACCTCTATGTAGCTCTCGGCTTCGACCCGCGGGATGAAAAATATTCCCCCAGAACCATTGCGACGAACGAGGTGATTTCTCGGCTGTCGAAAATCTTCCCCGAGTTCAATAGGGAGATTGAGTCCTTCTGCATAATCCACACAGGCCGCCGAAACACCGAACTTCATTCAGGCGAAAACCCATTCGAGGGAGTTGCTGAATCTAGTTGGCTTCCACACTATTATAAGACGGTCGAAATCCTCCTCTCGACGATGGGGATAAGGATGAATGAATTCTTTGATGAAGAAGTCGTAAACGTAGCGAACAAGCTGATGGAAGCTGCTGCGGATGAAAGGGCGCAGGCAGCGAAAGCCGTTGTTGCTGCTCATAAGAAGGTCTGGGAAAGCAAGTCCCCCGAAGAGCAAGAGACTGCTCGGAAATCAGCAAAAGTCTGGGCAATGAAGAATGACGCGCATCGCAAACCCTGCCCAGCATGCGGCTCAACGGGTTTGCTGTTCGGTGAGCCTGTGTCAGCCCCTCAAAGGACGCTGGAAGGGAGCGAGATTCAAGAATCGCACGAAAACCTCCCAACGAACTTTGAATGCGTGGCCTGCGGGCTAAAAATCACAGGCCTCTCCAAACTGAATGCGGTAGGTTTGGGCGACCGCTTCAAGCGGACATACACCTACGATGCAGCAGAGTTCTATGCGCCAGAAGATGCGTTCCATGAATATGAGGATGACAATAACGAGCCATTTTAGACGTTCAGAAGCAGACCCGCAGAACGGGAGGGCTCGGCAACCTGCCGCTACATAAACAGCCGAACAGGATATGAACGTGGCTCCAGCTTTGGCATCTGCTTCACTACCGACGCCAAAGAGCCCGCAAAGCTAAGCGTGACGGGCATCCGGTCGTAGGGGCCATCGTTGTTCCAGTCCATCTTGGTCAAAGCCAAGGTTTCTCGGCAAAGGTCATCCATTGAACCGCGCCCAGCATAGCGGTTCATAATGAGAGGCTCCGGCGTACCCTTGCCTTCCTTGTAGTATGATTTTCCTTGGGCGACGGTCGGCAAATCGCCTTGGGTCCACAGAAGAGACGTATGGAGGTCAAGTTGAAAATGACTACCACGCAGACATGGGTATCTATTGGCCTGCTTGGGCCGTGCGATATAGGTGCCTTTCCAACCGCTGTTCCCTTGAACGTGGACCAGCTCGACATTGTCGATGTTGGAGAAGGCATCAAAGACGCCATCCACTTCGTAGGGCTTAAACTCGGTATTTTTATGGACAACAATGCGGGTGGGCATCTCGCCAGAGTGCTTACGTTGATACACGGCCAAGCTGCGCGCCATGACGGCCATCATCTGATCACGATGAAGAAACGGATTCCTTCCGAACATGTGAACATCCCGTGCCTCATAAGCTACAAACTCAAGCCCGGAGCCTTCCGCATCGAAGACTTGGCTGCAACAAATGGCAAAGCGTGAATCGCTGTCCGCATTCGGGCGAAGGGCATAATCAATACCGATATAAGCCGTGCCCGGCTCCATGTTCGCAAGCACCCAAGGAACGCCCCCTGCCTTGGTGTAGAGAGCAATCCCAAGACGCCACATCACGCTGCAACGGCAGTAGTAACCAAGCGAGCGGTCCTCATTGAGAAACTGGGTCGGAATGCCTTCAAAGGCAGCGATTGCCTTGACGTAATCATGGAGATTGAAGTCGTCGCCCTGCGGCCCGTAGAAGCCCGCCTCCCAAGTCTTGTCCAAAAGGATGTAAACCACGTCGAAGGCATCGCGCTGGCGTGAGAGAGCCCGAAGGGCATTTTGGAGAGCTTCTGCCAGCTTCAGATGAGGTTTCTCCGACCGCAGCATTTGCTCAGTCAAATCAGTCGGAAGTTCGACGTTGGCCTGTGGGCCAGCCGGTCCCATGTTCACATGAAAGACCTTTGTGAAGCCGGGGAAGTCGAGCAGGTACTGGCGGCGCTCACGCGGCTGGTGGCTTTGCTGTAGTTCGCGCAAGAGGCCATTAACGCGCTCAATCTGGCCGGACGGGGCGATGATAGCGACACGGATGGGGTCTGCTATCGCGGCCAACTTGTCCCTGGTATACGGCCCGAAGCGCAACAACCCTCGCAAGGGATGCACGTCAACAGCCGCAGGATCGGTGGCTCCAAATCGAAGCGCCTGTTCAGGCTCAACAACATAGCCTGGTAGCTGGAAGGGCCTGAGTGATGCTGTCATGAGCTCAGCACCCCGCTAAATCCAGTGACGGCAGACATTTCGAACGTAGCATCGATGCCGTCGGAGATGGCGAAGCTCCGTAGCGTCACAGTCTGGTCATTGCCTAACAGGAGCCGCGCCCATGCGCTAAGCATTGCGTTTGCTTTTGGATTAAAGCGACCAGCAAGCCGTGCCCGCACAAACTCCTGTGATTGTTCAACCTGGTCTGGGGTCGCTCCTTCTGGAATCTCCCGATGGATACGAGGCTCCATGAGAAGCCATAGGCGATCAAGTTTGTAGTCCAGACGCAAGTCGCAACACTCAATCCAGCGGATGCCAGTGTTACCAATGGTGCCCGAGATTGTATCGATGGGCTTGACGCTTCCATCCTGAAAATCAGCTGGCTTCACAAGTTCGGTATTAGGCAGAGCATAAACCCGCCGCCCACGACGGACGATGTCAACTTCGTTTCGTTGGTTCAAGGCACGAAAAAGTGCCTCCCGGATCAAACGGAGGTCGCCACTTTCGTGGGACAGATTCTTGTCCGGGATTGAGCGCGTTTCAAAGCGCTTAATGCCATGAGAATCAAACGCAGCGCGGACATCGCAGTCACGGCCAAAGGCTATCACGCCGTCTCGAATGCGCTGAGCTTCAATTTCGACACCAGCATTTTCAATCGCAGCTTGAATCTCTTCCCACCCCCCAATTTCGCATTCGACAAGCCGGCACATCAGAGGATGAGAAATGATGGGAAGCGCGTTGGTACGAATGGCAGGCGTTTTCGCACTAGGCTGCTTCAGCTTTACGCTTGCTAAGCGGGGCGGATGGACCCCCTCAATCTCACTCAGCTTCTTTGAGGTTTCCGGCAGAAAGCGAACTAGGTCTGACATCAGTTCGTCGAAGGTTTCATTAGCAATCAGGTGTGCGTCGATGCCCAACTGACGTGCGTCTGCGATGAGTGATGCAACAGCCTCAAAGGGTTCTTCCTCAGACCGCTTGAACCAGAACAGACCGTTCGGAAAACCTCTTCCCCCGTCTAGTGCATCGCGAAGGGCATCAATGACGGACTCGTCTCGACCGCTATACCCAACGACTGCCAAACCATTCGTTTTGCAGGCATCAACGAATGCTCGACGCATTTCGGCATCCTGACGCTGCAACTCAGCGTCAGTGTTTTTCAGCTGAACCGAATGATAGTCGCCATGTAGCTTGCCGTAGATTGGATAGCGCTGAGCATTCAGGGCATCAGAAGCCTTCTTTGGCTCCCCTAAGTCGGCGACGACCAAATCGCTCGTGCTACCGTAGAGCTTCGCCGCAGCATCCTCGACGGTACGATCAAAGTTCGTTGTCCAAACGACACGGCAGCAGCCTTCTCGCATGAGAAGAGCAAGAGCCATATGACCGTAGGAGGGCTTTCCCAGTCGGATAAGCTTGTCCAAGTAGGCCCGTCGGTCGTTGGCATTTGGGTAGGTAGTTTCAAAGAAGCGGGCATATTCATCGTGCGCACCGCTCGCAGGAAAGCTGCCTAGTTCGTCAAAGTAGGCTTGGAGCTTGCGCCGAACTGCGGGATCGCCTGGGTCGGAAATCGCATGAGGGGGAAGTTTCTTCTGAGAGCGGTAGATCGTCTGCTTAAAATCCCAAATCATGTCGCCAGCGGTCTTGATACCGGCCGCACGAGACGCACCTGCACCGAGAAGCCACATGATGTTGGATGAGCGCATCTGATAGGTGCGGAGAAAGTCAGCAACATCCATCGGAGTTGCCGTATCTTCTTTTTTCACCATCGCCGCTTCTTGCAATGCAAAATCCTCAAAATTCTATTCTAAATGTACTATTCGAAGCTCCTCAGCTTTCGCGCATAAATTGAATCACATGATTCCTTGAAGGCCAAGAAATTACGTCGATTTTTCCGAGGATTACCCACCTCGCTGCTTACGCTGCGGAATGAGGCCGCCTAAGCGGCGACCCCAAGTTCGTCAGCGGCAGCGGCCTTATCGCGCAGCCCAGCCAGAAAGTCAGCAGCCTTCGATGCCTGCGACGCAGCGGTGAAGATAGCCTTCTTGTCGGCCTTCAGCACCTTCAGCCAGTGATCCACATAGGCGGCGTGATCTGGACGGGGCTGCGGTGAAATCCCGATGTCAGCGCAGAGGAATGCCGCGCCAAGCTCTGCGACCAGTTCTTCCATGGCATAGGCTTCGTCGCCGAAACGCTTGCCGAACTCCCGTTCGCAGCGGCTCTTGTGGCCTGTCCAGTGGGTCAGCTCGTGGAGAAGCGTACCGTAGTAGGATTCGGTCGGGGTACTCGTTGAAGTGCCCAGGAAGCGCTCACGCTCAGGCATCTGGATGAAGTCCTGATTGGGGTTGTAGTAGGCGCGCGCGCCGCCGTGACGAACGACAGCGTTGCTCGCTGCGACAAAGGCTTCAGCCTGCTCGACGGGCGTGGCGGGGTTTTCCGGCACGGGGAGCGGTTCAGGCTCATAGCCATCGACCTGCTCGGCGTTAAAGACGGTTGATGCCCGCGCCATCAGGCGGGTTTCGGTCGAAATCATGCCGGTCTCGTCATCCAGGTCCTCGAACTCCAGTTCCTTGTAGAAGACGACAAGCGAGCCCTTCTCGCCCTTGCGGACCTGGCAGCCACGGTTCTGCCACTGGCGGTAGGTGCCCCAGACGCCTTCGGTGTAGCCGCGGACCTCGCCAGCGACCCAAAGATTGAGGATGTTGACGCCACGATAGTGGGCGCGAGTGTCGATATTGACCGGTCGATTGAGCCCCTTGCCTGAGCGGTGCCAGGGCATCTGCCAATCTCCTGCGCCAGCTTCGATCGCAGCGATGATGTTGTCAGTCACCTGCTGGTGAACGTCGCGGCGTTCCGCATTGGTTCGGCGTGAGCGGCGCGATTTCGTTGCGGTATTCATTGGTCTTGCCTCCTTTGCTGCTGGAGGCCGCGCTTGATCGCGGCCTTTCGTGAGGCTCGACCAGGCGGACGGGCTGGCTGCGCGCACCCGAAGGGCGGCAGCGAAGCGAACGAGGGCAAGAAGGCTGTTTCTTGAAGCGAAGCGGCGCGAGGAGCCGTTCGTCCGAACGGCGGGGAAGAAACTGCCGCCGCGCCTTTGCGCGCCGGAAGCCAACCGGACGCTAGACAGCCATCACAAGGGAAAGGCCGCCAAGCGCGGGATCAGGCAAAGGCAGCATCGGGCAAATACAACGCAGCGAATGGTTAGCGAAACGAGCCAAGCATGGCGCAACGGCAACGAACTGCATAAGCTTCTGAGGTTGATCGGAATAATGCTGCGGAGACTATTATGGCATCGTTCTGGGAGAAGATATTCGGAAACCGGAATGCGAAAGCAAGGCAGCCTGAAAAAGTGGGGGTTCGGGGGGCAATCGACCCGGCATTCCGTGAAGCATTCGACATTCTAAGCGCCGAAGCCACTGGTATCGCAAAGGTGTTGACGGATTCGACTTTCCGTACACACCTGGAGCGCGCGGAATACGGCGAAGCCCGCCGGGTCCTGCAGGCACAGATTCTGCCAAACGTATCCGAAGCGACCTACGAAAAGGTCATGAATGCAGGAGGCGGAGAATCCTGGGCGAACCTCGATGACCTGCGAAAGGCCTCGCTGATTCACCCCAACGACGCGCTGCCACTCGATACGCTTTATCTGGGGCTCTTCCCCTTGGGGCGGGAGAATGAGCCAGAAATCCGCTTTGCGGGTGAAGGACATCTGCTGACGATTGCACCGACGGGCGCCGGAAAGGGACAGCGCTACATTCTACCAAACACATTCAAGTACAATGGCCCCCTTCTCTGCGTGGACCCCAAGGGCGAGAATTATCGTGAGAACGCATGGCGGCGCGATCTGTATGGACGCGTGTTCAAGTTTGCCCCGTTCGATGACGACACCGACTGCTTCAACCCGCTCGACTTCATCGAAGGCTGGGAGGAAGCGCGTGTTCTGGCAGACCTGCTGATTATTCCTTCGGGGCGTGGGGAGCCCTTCTGGGATATATCCGCGCAATCGCTGGTGCGTGGACTGATCATGTTCGTGAAAACGACCCGCGAGCCGGAATTGCAGAATCTTCGCGAAGTCTGTCGGCTGCTTTCACCAAGCCCCAGCGAACGCGAGGAAATGCTCGATCAGATGCGAACGCTTGGTGACGAGCGTTTTCTCGAACTGGCCAACGAAATCGAGGACATGTCGGAGAACCTCCGCAAGTCGGTTTATGCGGTAGCAAACAGCCATATGCAGCCGTGGCGTGACGAGCGGATTGAGGCGGCGACCTCATCCAGTCATGAAAAGTGGGACCCTGGCCGCATCTACGAAGAAATGGACCTTGAGGAACGCTGGGCGAAAGGAACCGGTGAGCCTGTTGGTCCCCGCATGGAAGACGGCGCATTGCGGAGGGGCTCGTCAGCAAGCGTCTTCCTCATCCTGCCCCCATCCGAGATTGCGAGCTATGGCGCGGTGCTGCGGGTCATCCTTGGTCTGCACATCATGAAAATCCAGAAGACGTCGGCGAAGATCCAGGCCGAAGAGAAGAAGGGCTTCAGAGCCGAGCGGTCGGTGCTCTTTCTGCTCGATGAGCTACCGCTGCTTGGCTACATGGCTATCCTTGAAAATGCTGCCGCTGTCGCGCGAAGCGCGGGCATCAAGCTGTGGTTCTTCGCACAAGACATGGCGCAGCTTCAGCAGACCTATCCCAAATGGGAGAGCATCGTCTCCAACTGCAAGGTGCAGATATTTTTCAAGCCCGGTGATCTTGGCACTGCGGAATATCTGTCGCGCCGCCTGGGCTTGAGGAAAGACATCTTCGGTGGGCAAAGCCCGCTGGCCACACCTCAACAGCTGATGGGCGCAGACTTCGAGGATAAGGTCGTCATCCTGAAAAGCGGTGCAAAGCCCATCAAGGCGCTTCAGCCCGCAATGTTCTGGGAAGATGAAGAGTTCTTGAATCTGATTGCTCTCGACAAGGTCGGCTCCCTAGCAACACCGAGGCGAGAGCAAGAACGGCAATCCGGGAATTAATAAGGCCGCACCGGCGGAATTCCGTCCGGTGCGGGCCAGCTCCCCCTCTTATCTGGCCGAAGGCCTATTCAATGTCTTCGAGCTCGGACCGTCGTTCCTGCTCGTCGCTCGGCATGTCTGGGACCCGCCGGTGCTTCTTGATCCACGCAACAAACCGCGCACGATCTATGTAGATGCGGGAGCCGATACGAATGAGGCAGGCTTCGAAGCCATTGCTCTTGCCATTGTATATCCACCAGCGGATGGTTTTCTCGCCGAAGGCAGGGAAAACCGCCACTAACTGGTCGATGGTCAGGATGTTCTCTCCATCCATGAGCAGACCCTTTCGTTAGCTTGCTGGTCTCTCTTTCTTATGGGGTCTGGCAGAAATGTACCGTCCCGCCACCTGACGTTGCAATTTCCACCAGATTGAATGTGCGGTGCCGTCATCCGTGATGCCAGACAAACGACGCCGTTCGATGTCGGCGAATCCCGATCATTCGAGCGATGGCCGCCTCACCAAGTTCGCCGACGGCAATCTCTTGAGGCAAGCGAGCTATGTTTACAGCCGAGGACACGCGGTCATCCATACCCCCAGATGTCAGGGGCATTTTCAAACTTTCGCGCGTTTAGGATTCGTGGAAACTAGAGAGAGCGAGGCAGCTTGGAGCTTGCCACGCCACGGAATGGCCGATGAGCGAGGCAAATCCATCCGATCTGCACTCGTGGGGGCGTCAAAATTCGGGGTCGCATCAGGCCCAATCCCATCGTCCATGACGATCGAGAATTGCCGTGCCTTGCTGTGCCAATTTTTTTCTTACTGTGCCAAAATTGTGCCAAATGCAAAAAATAAGGGCCTAGCCGGTTGGCTAAGCCCTTGATTTTATTGGTTGCGGGGGCAGGATTTGAACCTGCGACCTTCAGGTTATGAGCCTGACGAGCTACCGGGCTGCTCCACCCCGCGTCAATGTCGGCGTTCGGATGATTGGCCGATGAGATGCCCCGGCCTTAAAAAGCAACGCGCCGGGGCGGCGCGT
>Ga0164243_10001456_pt1 | contig 40011 bp, 39 predicted proteins | sample OricompcompostOP_FD_108781 | JGI IMG/M metagenome (GOLD analysis project Ga0164243, IMG submission 108781) | Organic Plus compost microbial communities from Emeryville, California, USA - Original compost - Organic plus compost (OP) | ecosystem: Engineered > Solid waste > Mixed feedstock >... | reverse complement strand
CCTCGCGGCCGTCTCGGCGACGTAGTCGTCCGCGCGGCCCCGCAGGAGGATCTGTAAGGTCCTCTCAGCGCGCGGAAGCGGACCGCGCGAGCGCTGCTAGTTGCAGTTCCCCGACGACCGCGGTCGGTCTGGCGTCGCGCACGAGCAACGTGACGGGGCTGATGCGGTCAGCTGCCGGGGCCTCGTCATGCTCGCGCCGTACGTGCGCCACGAAACCTCGCATTCCCTCGATCCCCGCGCCGACGCCGCCGACAAGGAACCGGCCGCGCCGCGGCGCAGCGGCGAGGTACACCCTGCCACGGAGGATGGTGTGGAGCGCGGCCAGGTGATCGCGGTCGAGGAGCAGCTCCGCGGCGTACGTCCCGGTGGTAGCGAGGTTCACGCCAGGCAGCTGGTCGAGCGACTCGTTCGAGAGCTCGCCGTCGAGCATCGTCACGATCGCGTACCCGCGCATCTCCTCGAGATCCGCCCGCTGCGAGGCCGGAACGGGTTGGAATGCGCCGTCGCGCTCGACCATCCACGCCACTCGAGGAATGAGCTCGTGCTCGCCGAGCGGGCACCTCGGTGGATCCTCGATCAACGGCTCCACCAATGCGCCCTCGGGAGCCGTCCCGGCAGGTACGAGTCGAGGCGCGTAGCGCATCATCCGCTACTTCCTACCCCAGAAGGCGGCACACGCCCGAGCCGGGGGCGAGTTTCGATGCTCGGCGGGTGGGCATGGCGTTGAATGGCACCGACGGCGTGCGCCCGTCGCGCGACCACCGCGTCGGCGCTACGCCCAGCCGTTCGCGCGCAGCCACTGCTCGAGTCGGGCGGCGTAGACGAGGTCGATCACCGTGATCGCCTGCTCGTCGTGCGTGTGGATCCGCAGCGTGAGACCGCCGTACTCGACGACGATCGTCGGGTGATGATCCATCTCGTCCGCGAGCGCGCCCGCGAACGCCGCCACGGCGCCCGTGCGTGTCATCGGGCCGCGGAGCTCGAGCTTGAGGTCCGGCCCGTCGACCGACCACCGAGGACCGAGCGCGCCGAGCTCGGAGGGCAGGTCTGCGACGCCACTCCGACTGATCGTGCAGGAGGCGAGCGCTTCGAGATCACGTGCCATGACCGGACGCTATCACCAGGTCGACTGCGTGGCCTGGATGAACGTGTACGGGTAGCCGAGATCGAACGCGGACGCCTGATCGAGCTGCTCGACCTGCGCCGGGGTCAGCTCGAGCTCGGCCGCGGCGATGTTCGCGTCGAGCTGCTCGACCGTGCGCGCGCCGAAGATCACCGACGTGACCTGCGGCTTCGCGAGCAGCCACGCGAGGCTGACGGCCGCCGGCGTGGCCCCGGTCTCCGCCGCCACCGCGCGCACCGTGTCGAGGATCTTCCAGTTGCGCGGCGTGTCGTAGCGCGCGAACCGCTCCGCCTTCGCGCCGAGGCGCGTGCCCTCCTGCGGCGGCTTGCCCTGCTCGAACTTGCCGGTGAGGAAGCCGGCCGCGAGCGGGGACCACGGCAGGATGCCCAGCCCCTGCGTGCGGCACAGCGGGACGTGCTCGCGCTCGAGATCGCGGACGAGCAGGTTGTACTGCGCCTGCAGCGTGACGAAGCGCGACAGGTGCTGGGTCTTCGCGAGCCACAGGCTGTCCATCAGCCGGTACGCGGCGTAGTTCGAGCACCCGATGTAGAGGACCTTGCCGGCGCGCACGAGGTCGTCGAGCGCACGCAGCGTCTCCTCCTCGGGCACCGTGTTGTCCTGCATGTGGATCTGGTAGAGGTCGATCCGATCCGTCTGCAGCCGGCGGAGCGAGTCCTCGCAGCACTTGATGATGCGGTAGCGCGACGCGCCGTTGCGGTTCGGCCCCTCGCCCATCGTGAACCGGAACTTCGTCGCGAGGACGACGCGGTCGCGGCTCCCGCGCGACGCGATCCACCGGCCGAGCACCCGCTCCGCGAGCCCATCGGGGCCGTAGACGTCGGCCGTGTCGATGAAGTTGATCCCCTGGTCGAGCGCCCGATCGAGCACGGCGTGCGCCGTCGCCTCGTCGGATCCGACCTTGTACATGAACGACTTTTGATCGGCCTCGCCGAACGTCATGCCGCCGAGGCACAGGGCGGAGACCTTGACGCCCGCGGCTCCGAGATTTCGGTATTTCACGCGTGGAACCTAGCACTTATCCCGTGACGAACTCGTGACCGAGCGCGGCTCCCGGCGCGCCGTAGGTTCGGGGTACCTGGTCATGATGTCGTCTGTTGCCGAGGCCTCGGCCAAGAGCTGGCGAGAGATCTACTTCAACGCGCTCACGATCCCGTACTGGGGGCTCCACGTGCTCGCGATCGTCGGGATCGCGATCACCGGCTTCTCGTGGTGGGGCGTCGCGCTGGCGCTCGGGCTGTACGTGCCGCGGATGTTCTTCGTCACCGGCGCGTATCACCGCTACTTCTCGCACCGCAGCTACAAGACGTCGCGCTGGTTCCAGTTCCTGCTCGCGCTCGGCGCCACGTGCACGGCGCAGAAGGGCGTGCTGTGGTGGGCCGCGCACCACCGCGTGCACCACAAGCTGTCGGACGCGCCCGGCGATCTCCACTCCGTGCGCCAGCAGGGCTTCTGGTGGGCGCACCACGGCTGGATCCTCGCGCGCGACCTCGAGGGCACCGACCTGTCCCGGATCAAGGACTTCGCGAAGTACCCGGAGCTGCGCTGGCTCAACACGTACTGGGTCGTCCCGCCGATCGCGGTCGGCACGATCACGTTCCTCGCCGGCGGGTTCTTCGCGCTCGTATGGGGGTTCGCGGTGTCCCAGGTGCTCACGTGGCACGGCACGTTCACGATCAACTCGCTCTCACACGTGTGGGGCGGGCGGCGCTACGCGACCGACGACGACTCGCGCAACAACCCGGTGCTCGCCCTGATCACGATGGGAGAGGGCTGGCACAACAACCACCACCACTATCAGGTGGCGTGCCGCCAGGGCTTCTTCTGGTGGGAGATCGATTGCACCTACTACATCCTCCGGGCGCTCGCGGCGGTGGGGCTGATCTGGGATGTCCACGGAGTCCCCGGCCACATCCGGGACACCGTCGCCGAGGGCTCCGAGGACGCCGACGACTCCGACGCACGCGTGCCAGACGTACCGCTCCCGGGGTAACGTGCGCCTCGTGCGCTTCCCGCCCGCCAACATGCAGCTGCGCCGCGCGCAGCTCGTGCTGATGCTCGCGGTCCTGTTGCCGACGATCGCGATGACCGCGGTCGGCATCGTGCTGCTCGTCCTCGGCGCGACCACGACGACGCTGATCTCCGGCGTGCTCGTGCTGACGTTCTGCACGAGCGGCATCACCGGCTACATCCTCGGCTCGATCTTCGTGGGCAAGGGCGCGTCGCTGGTCCGGGTCCAGAACGACTTCGTGTCGAGCGTGTCGCACGAGCTCCGCACCCCGCTGACGTCGATCCGGCTGCTCATGGAGTCGCTGCGCACCGGGCGCCTCGAGGACGCCGAGCGCGAGCAGGTGATCTCGCTGCTCGGCCGCGAGACCGAGCGGCTGGAGACGCTGATCAACCGCGTGCTCGAGCTGTCGCGCCTCCAGTCCAGCTACAACTACGCGCGCGAGCGGCTCGACGTGACCTCGCTCGTCGAGGAGGCGGTCGCGGCGTTCGACGCGGCGACGCTGTCGAACCCGACGAAGCTCGCGACCTCGATCCAGCCCGGGCTCGAGATCACGGGCGACCGGCCCACGCTCGTGCGCGCGCTCCTGAACGTGATGATCAACGCCTGGAAGTACACCGGCGAGGACAAGCAGATCTCGATCGACGCGCGCGCCAGCGGGCGGTGGGTCGAGATCGCGATCCACGACAACGGCGTCGGGATCGATCGCAACGAGCAGCGCGCGATCTTCGAGCAGTTCAGCCGTGGCCGCGCGGCGACCGACAGCGGTGCGCCGGGCGTCGGCCTCGGGCTCGCGTTCGTGCGCACGATCGTCAACGGCCACAAGGGCAAGATCGAGCTGACCTCGCGGCCCGGCGCGACGACGTTCCGGATCCGCCTGCCCCGCCGTCGCCAGCCCACGCACGTGCCGGCGACGTCGAAGGTCACCCGCAACGAGGCGGTGATGCCGTGAGCCGGATCCTGATCGTCGAAGACGACGACGCGATCGCGACGGGGCTCGCCCTCAACCTCAAGCTCGCCGGGCGGCCGACCGCGATCGCCCGCGATGGCGAGGAGGCGCTGAAGAGCATCGAGGCAGAGGACTTCGCGCTCGTCCTGCTCGACATCAACCTGCCCAAGCGCAACGGGCTCGAGGTGCTGTCGGCACTGCGCGCGGCGGACAACCTCGTCCCGGTGATCGTGCTGTCGGCGCGCGACGGCGAGTTCGACAAGGTCGCCGCGCTCCGGCTCGGGGCCGACGACTACGTCACCAAGCCGTTCGCGCTCGCCGAGCTCCTCGCGCGGATCGAGGCGGTGCTGCGCCGCGTCTCGCACGTCGTCCATGCGCCGGTCGCGACCTCGCACGGGGACCACCTCCAGTTCGCGGACGTGACGATCGACCTCGCGCAGCGCGTGGTCACGCGCGGCGGCAACGAGGTCAAGCTGACCCACCTCGAGTTCGAGCTCCTCGTGTTCTTCGTCCGGCACCCGAGCCAGGTGTTCTCCCGGACGCAGCTGTTCCACCTCGTGTGGGGCCAGTCCGCCGGCTCCGTCCGCACGGTGGACAACTTCGTCGGACAGCTGCGCAAGCGGTTCGAGGCCAACCCCGAGCAGCCGCGGCACTTCATCACCGTCCGCGGCTCGGGGTACCGGTTCGATCCCTGATCGGACGCGGCGCGAGTCGGACATTCGTGTCCGGGCCGGACGGCCCGGGCTGACGGGGGCTTGCGCAAGTCCCCGGATCGGCTGAACGTGAGCTGGCACGACCACTGCTGGAGGTCCGACCATGATCCGTACGTCCCTCTCGCGTTCCCTGTCCGCGGCGGCGCTGCTCGCGGCCCTCGGCGCCTGCACGGGCGGCGAGCGCGCGCAGTCCGGTACGTGTCCGGCCGGCGAGACCTGCTCTCCGTTCACGCCGAAGGGGCTGCACTTCCTCGGCACCCAGGTGTCCGGCCAGGAGCTCGAACATCTGTTCGGGCCCGCACCGACGGCCGTCGGCGGCACCCAGGACATCTGGCTCGAGTACGATCCCGGCGACGGCGAGCTCGTCCCGCTCGACCTGCCCTACGAGGCCGACGACGACGGTGGCCGCGGGATCGAGGTCGTGACGACCAGCGGCCCGGTGGTCACGGTCCGCGGCGTCGACAGCCGCTCGAACTACCTGCGCATCGTCGATCCCGACACGAGCGAGCTGTACGACCGCTACGAGCTGACCGGCGCCGCGATCGAGCGCATCGCGCTGGTCGGCACCGAGTACGAGAAGCTGCCGTCGAGCGGTCCGGACATCGTGTGGGCGACCGGCGACCAGGAGATCGGGGTCGGCCTGTTCGGAGAGGCCCAGGTCGGCAGCAGCCCCTCCGTGATGCGCCTCGTCGACACCTCGATGGTCCTTACGCTGTCGGGCAGCGAGCGCACCGCCTGGGACTCCGTGCGGCTCGCGAACGCGCAGGTCGGGACCTACCCGCTGACGGTCACGGCCGGCGACCGGCCCGCCGCGACCTTCGACGTCGAGATCGTCGACGGGGCGACGGAGATCGTCAGCCTGTCCGGCCAGATGCCGACGATCCCGGCCAACTCGTCCGACAACGTGTGCTTCGCCGCGATGAACGACGGGCGCTACGTCTACGGCCTGACCTGGACGTTCGTCGTCGACGGGCACACCACGGTCCAGGGCAAGGACGACCTGACCCGCAACTGCGTGCGCGTGTCCGACCTCGGGCTCTCCGAGACGATCACCGTCGAGGCCTCGGCCGGTGGCCAGAGCCTGACCGTGACCGCGCGGGTCGGCCTGTCCGCGCGGGTGCCAGGCGATGCGAACACGCCCTCACGGAGCGCGGTCCGGAGCGAGGCCGCCGCGGGTGAGCGCGCACGTCTCGCGGCCGGCCGGTGAGCCACGGGGACGAGGGAGAGCTGCTACCTTCGGCGCATGGCCGAGACGATCTTCTCGAAGATCCTGCGCGGTGAGGTCCCCTGCCACCGCGTCTACGAGGACGACCACGTCCTCGCGTTCCTCGACATCAACCCGGTCTCGCGCGGGCACACGCTCGTGATCCCGAAAGAGCCGGCGGCCACGCTCGACCAGCTGTCCGACGAGGCCGCCGCCGCGATCGGCCGCGTGCTGCCGCGGATCTCGCGCGCGGTGCTCGCGGCCACCGGCACGCAGCACTTCAACGTGCTCCAGAACAACGGGGCCGCGGCACACCAGGCCGTGTTCCACGTCCACTTCCACATCATCCCGAAGCACGACGACGGCACGGGCCTCGGGATCGGCTGGAAGGCGAGCCCGATCACCGACGGTGCGGCGCTCGCGCAGGCGATCGCCAGCAAGCTATGAGGCGGCTCGCGGTCCTCGCCGCGCTCGCGGTCGCGTCGACGCAGGCCGGGTGCCTGATGTCCCGCTACCTCGCGCAGGCGGCGCACGGGCAGGTCGAGCTGCTCGGCAAGGCGCGCCCGCTCGACGAGGTGGTCGCCGATCCCGACACCCCGCTGCGCACCGCGCTCCTGCTCGCCGAGATCCCGTCGATCAAGGAGTACGGGCGCAGCTACGGGCTCCGCATCAAGCGCAACTACAACGCGTACTCGTCGCTCCGCCGCCCGGCCGCGGTGTGGTTCGTCGGCGCCGCCGATCCGGTCTCGTTCACGCCCCTCAAGTGGTGCTTCCCGATCGTGGGCTGCTTCGCCGGCCTCGGCTGGTTCGACGAGGACGAAGGCGTCCGCCACAAGCAGGAGCTCGAGGCCGCGGGCTACGACGCGATCGTGCGGCCGGCCTCGGCCTACTCGACCGGCGGCTGGTTCCCCGATCCGGTGCTGTCGACGATGCTCGGCGGCCGCGACGACGCGTTCCCCGAGCTCGCGAACGTGATCCTCCACGAGTCGGTGCACGCGACGGTGCTCGTCCCCGACCAGCCGTTCTTCAACGAGAGCTTCGCGTCGTACGTCGCCGACACGCTCACGGATCGCTGGATCGAGGAGCGGTTCGGGCGCGGGTCGCCGGAGGAGCTCGCGTGGAACCTCGGTCAGGCGCTCGCGGTGCACCGCACGGCGCGGCTGCTCGACGCGTACCGCCAGCTCGAGAAGGTCTACGCGTCGAAGGCGACCCGCGCGCAGAAGCTCGCCCGCAAGGCCGAGATCATCGACGAGCTCGTCGCTGATCTGCGGCTGCGGCGGCGCCCGAACAACGCCTCGTTGACCGAGGTTCGCGTCTACAACGGCGGGGCGGCCGCGCTGATCGCGGCGCACCGAGCCTGCGGCGATCTGCGCCACCTGATCGAGGCCGCCAAGACGCTGACCCGGAAGGACTTCGCCACGACGCTCCAGGACGACCTCCTGCCGATCGGCGCGCTGCTCGGCGCGCGTTGTCGCAGAGCCGCTCGCACGTGAATTCCTGGCCAGCGACACACGCCGTGAAGAAAAATTGGCGTCACCATCGCGCGGCGATCACCATCGGCGGTCGATGCGCTCCGTTCTCGTCGGTCTGGTCCTGCTGTGCCTGTGCGCCACCGCCCTCGCCGGGCCGAAGGAGCGCACGGGCAGGCGCCTCGACAAGCGCGTGACCACCCATGACGGCCTCCCCGCCAAGGCGGTGGGCGCCACCGCCGCCGCGCGCACCGAGCCGAAGAAGCGGCGCGACCGCTCGATCGGCGCGCCGTGGTCCGGGCGCCTGCAGGATCCCGCGCGGTTCGAGGGCGGCGAGCGCCTGCACGTACGGCGGCCGTGGCGCACGTACGCGACGCGGACGACGGTCGCGTTCATCCGCCAGGCGGTCCGCGACGTCTACGCGGTGCACCCCAAGGCGCACGTGCTCGCGATCGGCGACTTCTCGGCCCAGACCGGCGGCCGCATCACCGAGCACGCGTCGCACCAGTCGGGGCGCGACGTCGACCTCGGCCTGTTCTACAAGAAGCCTCCGAAGGCGTACCCGAACGCGTTCGTGCGCGCGACCCCCGCGACGCTCGATCCCGGCCCGATGTGGACCCTGCTCGCGTCGCTCGCCCGCACCGCGGACGAGGACGGCGGCGTGCAGATGATCTTCCTCGATCGCAAGCTCGGGACCGCGGTCTACCAGTGGGCCGTGAAGCGCGGCATCAGCCAGCAGCACCTCGAGCGCGTGTTCCGGCTGATGCGCCACATCCCCAAGCACGACGATCACATCCACGTGCGGTTCAAGTGCCGCGCGGCCGACACCCGCTGCCGCTGACCGAGCAGCGAACGCCGCGGCCCCGAGGTGGAGCGCGGTCGCTCACCGCCGATCGCGGCGGCGTGACTCCGCAGAGAGGGAGCCGCTCCACCCGCGGCACACGCCCTGCCCCGCGCTGCCTCGCGCCATGCCTCGAGTCCACGCCCCCGACGCCCGACGTCAGCGGCGCAGGCGGCGCCAGGTGTCGGTCGCCTTCGCGACGACGCCCTCGCCGTAGAGCTGCTTGATCATCCCGCGCAGCCGCTTCGGCATGTCCTTGGGCTGCCGGAACGTCAGCATGTTGAGCGGGATCGACATCACCTGCTCCGCCGTCGACTTGACGCGCGTGAACTCGCGGATGCCCTCGTCGCCGTGGATGCGGCCGAACCCGGACTCGCCGATGCCGCCGAACGGCAGCGTCGGGATCCCCGAGAACGCCATCACCGCGTTCACCGCGGTCATGCCGGTGCGCAGCTTCGCGGCGAGCGAGCGCGCGGCCTTGCCCCCGAACACCGACGAGCCGAGGCCGTACCGGCTGTCGTTGGCGAGCTTGACCGCCTCGTCGAGCGAGCCCACCCGCTGGATCGGGATCACCGGGCCGAAGGTCTCGTCGGTCATCACCTTCATGCGGTGATCGACGTCGGTCAGCACGGTGGGCTGGATGTAGCTGCCGCTGATCGCGTCCGGACCACCGGTCAGCACCTTCGCGCCCTTCGCGATCGCATCCTCGAGGTGGTCCTTGACGATCTCGACCTGCGCCGGGCTGGTCATCGCGCCGAGGTGGCCGTCGTCTCCGCCGACCTTGAGCTCGCGCACGTTCTTCACGACCTCCTCGACGAACTTGTCGTGGATCGCGTCGGCGACGTAGATGCGCTCGATCGAGACGCACGCCTGCCCCGCGTTCGTCAGCGCGCCGTAGACGGCCGCCTCCGCCGCCTTCTCGACGTCGGCGTCCTCCGCGATGATCATCGGATCCTTGCCACCGAGCTCGAGCAGCACCGGCGTGAGCCGCTCGGCGGCGGCCATCATCACGCGCCGGCCGGTCGCGGCCGAGCCGGTGAACGCGATCTTGTCGACGGGCGCCTTCGCGAGCGCGGCGCCCGTCGCGCCCGAGCCGGTGACGACCTGGAGCAGATCGGTGAGCGCGAACGTGCGCGCGGCGATCTCGGCGACCTTCACGGCGACGAGCGGCGTGAGCTCGCTCGGCTTCCACACGACCGCGTTGCCGGCCGCGAGCGCGTACGAGATCGAGCCCATCGGCGTGAACAGCGGGTAGTTCCACGGGCCGATCACGCCGACGACCCCGAGCGGGTGATAGCTGATCGTCGAGCGGAAGTTCGCGAGCACGCCCGAGGACACGCGGCGCGGCGCCATCGCGGCCTCCGCGCGCGCCTCCGCGTGCTGCAGGTGCGAGAGCGCCATCATCACCTCGACGTACGCCTCGAGCTCCGGCTTGCCGTTCTCGCGATGGATCAGGTCCGCGAGCTCGTCGGCGCTCGCCGCCAGCGCCCGGCGAAACGCGGTCAGCTCCTCGCCACGCGCCTCGAACGACAGCGCGCCCCACGCGTTCGCGGCCACACGCGCGCGCGCGACGGCGGCGTCGACGTCCTCTGGCGTGTGCACGGGCACGGTGCCGACGATCTCGCCGGTCGCCGGGTTGTAGCTGGTCAGTCGTTCCCCATTCGAAGTGGATGCGTCCGCCACGGTAGCCATGCGCGCGACGATGGCACCGGGCGCCCGACCTCTCAAGCGGGATTCACCCGGCTCGGCGAACTGTGCGCCGTTCACGCGACGAGCACGCGCCCGGTACGGCGACCGGTACGCGACCGAAACGCGACGGGAGCACCGCGCGATCTCGCCGGCCATGCCAGCTCCTGCGGCCGCGAGGGGGTTGTCGTCAGTAGAACAGCGCCGCGGCGACCGCTCCCGCGACACCGAGCAACACGAACACGGTCAGCAGGATCCAGCCGCGGTTCGAGCGGAGGTTGTAGTCCGCGAGCTCGCTCGGCAGGCGCGTCGCGCCGCCGCCCTGCATCGGGAGCTGGACCGGGGGCTGGACCGGCGCCTCGACGCGCGTGCTCCACCCGAGCTTCGGATCCTCGAGGAGAGGGCGCGCGCCGGCCTCGCTCGGCTCGTCCTTCGCGGCGATCAGCGCGTGCGCTGCCGACGGTGCGGTGGCCGGGAGGGTCTCGACCGGTGGTGTGCTCGCCGGCCGGGGCTCGGCACGCGTCACCGCCGAGCCGTAGGGAGGCGCCGAGATCCGCGCACTCCTGCGTCGCGCCGGCGGCGCATCCGTCGCCTGCCACGCAGCGGCGTCCTGCACGACCGCCGCCTGCAGCGCCGGCTCCGGCACCGTCTGCGCGCGATCGCTCGCGACGCGGACCTCGGGCTCCGGCCGCTCGTGCGGCTCGATCAGCGCCGTCTTCTCGTTCTCGTCCGGATCCGGCTCGCGCTCGATGCTGATCTCGGTCTTCTCGTCGTTCGCGTGCGCCTCGACCCACGGCTCCTTCTTGGCGCCGAACAGCTGGACCATGAACCGGCCCATCGCCGTGTTCGAGCCGGTGAGCTTGGCGCGAACCGTGAACGCGTCGAGCGCCTCGATCAGCTCCTGCGCGGTCTGGAACCGCGCGCCAGGATCGTTGGCCATCGCCGTCAGCACGATCGCCTCGAGCTCGCGCGGGTAGCCCGGCACCGCCACCGACGGCAGCACGACGTCTCCGGAGACGATCCGCTTCATCGTCTCGAAGTCGTCCTTGCCCTTGAACGCGCGCCGCAGCGTCGTCAGCTCGTACAGCACGATGCCGAGCGCGAAGATGTCGCTGCGGCGATCGATCTGCTTGCCCTTGCACTGCTCGGGCGACATGTAGCCGTACTTGCCCTTGATCGTGCCGCCGACGGTCTTGGTCGCGCGCTCCTCGGCCTTGGCGATGCCGAAGTCGAGCACCTTCACGCTGCCGTCGAAGCCGACCATGATGTTCGCCGGCGACACGTCGCGGTGCACGATGTTGAGCGGCTGGCCGTTCTTCCCGCGGCGCTCGTGCGCGTGGTGCAGGCCCGCCGCGGCGCCGCTGACGATCATCACCGCGAGCTCGAGTGGAACCGTCCAGCCGCGGCGCAGCGTGGTCTCGAGGATCGCCCGCGCGTTCTCGCCGTGGACATACTCCATCGCCATGAAGTACGCGCCGTCGGCCTGGTCGACCTCGTAGACCTGCGCGACGTTCTGGTGGTTGAGCGTCGCCGCGAGCTTCGCCTCGTCCAGGAACATCGTGACGAACCGGTGGTCCGTGGCGCGTTCGCGGAGGATCGTCTTCAGCACGACGTGGCGCTCGAACGAGCCGAGCCCGGTCTGGCGCGCCAGATAGATCTGCGCCATCCCGCCGGTCGCGAGGTGGCTGATCACCTCGTACCGGCCGACCCGCTGGGGGGTGCCCGTGGCGGGCTCCGGCGGCACCACGGTTCGAGGATCGGCTGCTCGCGCGAAGGTGTCAAGCGACGGCCCGACGACAAAACGCGTCGCGCACGGGCATACTGCGACCTGGTGGACGCGAATCTCCAGGTGGCGCTGTCGGGCGCGGTCCCGGCGCTGGTCGCGATGTGGCTCGTCGACCGCCTCGATCGCAAGCGCCCCGAGCCACGCCGGCTGCGCTGGCTCGTCGCGTTCGTCGGCATGCTCTCGGTCATCCCGGCGATCGCCCTCGGCATGGCGATCACCGCCGCCGTCGACGACGTCGTCGAGCCGCAGTTCACCTACCAGGGAGCGACGTTCTCCGCGTTCGTGCTCGCCGCGGGGGTCGAGGAGGCGTGCAAGATCGCGGTCGTCTACTGGATCGTCTGGCGGCGGCCCGAGTTCGACGAGCGTCTCGACGGGATCGTGTACGCGAGCCGAGCCGGGCTCGGGTTCGCGCTCGTCGAGAACGTCTTCTACCTGCTCGGGCAGACCACGCTGACGGGGCAGATCCATGTGTGGGTGGCGCGCGCCTTCCTCGCCGTCCCGGGACACGCGATGTGGACGGGCATGATCGGCGCGATGGCCGCACGCCGGCGCTTCGACGGCACGGGGCTCGGCCTCGTCGGTGGCTACCTGCTCGCGGTGGCGTTCCACGGCGCGTACGACGTCGCGATCTTCGTCCAGCAGCCGCTCCACCTCGAGGGCTACGGCAGCCTCGGCACCGCGCTGATCGCGGTCCCGATCGCGCTCACGGTGCTCGCGTTCCTCGTCCTGCGAACGATGGCGCGGACCGCGCTCCAGCTCGACGACGCCGAGGCCGCGCGCCGCGCGGTGCAGGCCGCCGTCACCGGTCAGCTGCCACCCGGGTGAGCCCGTCCGAGCCCGATCGAGCTCCATCGAGCTCCATCGAGCTCCATCGAGCCGGGGCCGAGCCCGGCGATCAGGTCGCGGGGCGCGCGCGCAGCACCGCGACCGCCGTCGCCGCGCTGCAGACCACCGCCGCCACGAACAGCCACAGCCCGCGATCGATCGCCGCGCCATCGATGCCGGGGAACTGCACGACGAACCCGATGCCCGCGACGAGCGCGGTGATGGTGGCGACGAGCACCGTCTTCGCCGCCAGCCTCGGGATCCGGCGCGAGGCCACGCCGGCGGCGAGCACGAGCAGCGAGAAGCCGGCGATCAGGCCCCCGGCCCACGCGGCCATGCCGGTGCGCTCGAACCGCGCCGTGCCGCCGAGCCAGCCGAGGCCCGCGGGCCGACAGTCCCCGCCGAAGCACTGGGTCGCCCCGAACGGGCCGATCTCGACCTCCGCGAGCGACCACCATCGCCCACCTTGTACCGACAGGGTGAACAAGGTCGCCGCGACGATCGCGAGCGCCACGAAGATCCAGCGGGCTTTCACGCGGGGCGCATTCTGCAGACCACTGTGCAGATGTGCAACTCCCGGGCTGGCATTCACTTACATAAGCAGGGATTTTCTGTTGCCTACATTGACCATTTCGGGTGCTGCGAAAAACACTCGACGACCTGCCCCTTCGCATGTCGTCCACGCGCGCAGCCGTCGTCGGTCTCCTCGTCAGCGCTCTCGTCAGCGCCCTCGATGCGCCCGCCTTCGCGCAGGCGCCGGCCGCCGCGACGCTCCCGGTCGCGCCGGCCCTCGCGTCCGCGCCGGATCCCGAGCGGGCACCCGATCGCGTCGTCCGGTGGCGGCGCACGGCGCGCGACCTCGCGCGCGAGGCTCGCTCGTTCGTCACGGAGCTCGCGGACGCGACGACCGCGCAGCTGCCGGATCTCACCGTGCTGAGGGTGCAGCCGGTGGTGCTGTCCGACTCGACGCGCGCGTCCTCGGGGTTCGGCTGGCGCGAGGATCCGTTCCGCCGCCGCAAGAAGTTCCACCACGGCGCCGACATCCGCGCGCGTCCCGGGACGCCGGTGCTGTCCGCCGGTGACGGCGTGGTCGTGTTCGCGGGTCGCCGCGGCGGCTACGGCAAGGTCATCGACATCGATCACGGTGGCGGTGTGATCACGCGCTACGCGCACCTGCGGCGCATCGAGGTCAAAGCGGACGCCGCGATCCGCGCGGGCGAGCGCATCGGCCAGGTCGGCTCGACGGGGCGCGCGACGGGCCCGCACCTGCACTTCGAGGTGCGTCTCGACGGCCGCGCGGTGAACCCCGGCACGGCGCTCGCGGTCGCCGAGATCTGGCGCGAGTCACCGCTCGTCGGTCGCGTGGCCGCGCTCGCGCTCGCACCCGAGCTCCAGGCGCGGGCGGTGTCCCCGCTCGATCCGCCGCGCGTGCGGAAGGCGAGAGCGAAGGCGCGAGGCAAGGCGATCGAGCGCGACGATCCCGGACCTCGGCCTGACCGTCCGGGCCGCGTCAAACGGCCCCGCCCGATTTCGTGACAGGCGCACTCTGGATGCCATAGTACGCGGCGCGTGGCTACGAGCTCCGAACATGTCGCGCGTCGCTATGTCGGCTGGGTGAAGCGGCACGCGATCGCCATCATCGCCACGCACGCGCTCCTGCTCGCGGCGGGCATCTACCTCGTCACGAACCATCTCCCCCTCCGCGCCGACTTCTCGTACCTGTTGCCCCAGGACGCGACGTCGGTCCGCGATCTCCGCAAGCTCGAGGCGCGCGTCAAGGCGACCGAGACCACGCTCGTGCTGGTCAAGGCGTCGTCGCCCGACGAGCGGGCCGCCGTCGTCACGAAGCTCGCGGACGGGTTCCGCGCGATCCCGCACGAGCTCGTCGAGCAGGTGTCGACGAACCAGAACGACGTGCGCGCGTTCCTCGAGAAGAACGCGCACCTGCTCGTCCCGCTGCCCGATCTCGAGCAGGCGCGCGACGCGCTCGACCGGAAGATCAAGGAAGCCAAGCTCGAGGCCAACCCGCTGTTCATCGATCTCGACGACGAGCCGAGCGAACCCGCCGAGGCCGCCGAGGCCGCCGCGACGAAGCAGGCCAACCCGGAGCTCGACAAGCTCCGCGAGAAGCGGCGCGCGGCGCAGGTGCAGCTCGATCGACTGTCCAACGTCAGCGCCGACGGCAAGACCGCGCTGATCCAGGTGCGGACGCCGTTCCGCGGCACCGACGCCGGTCGCGGCGAGCGCCTGATCGAGGCCCTCGAGACGGTGCGCGCGCAGGTGCTCGCCGAGCACCCGAGCGTGGAGGTCGGGTTCACCGGCGGCGTGATCACCGCGGTCGCGGAGCACCGCGCGATCGCGACCGGCATGCTGCTGTCGAGCATCATCGCCGGCGCCCTCATCGGGCTCGTGCTCGTCCTGTACTTCCGCAGCTTCACGCTGCTCGTGCTCTCGATGGTCACGCTCGGGGTCGGCGCGGTGATGTCGTTCGGCATCGCCGCGCTCACGGTGGGTCACCTCAACGCGGCCACCGCGTTCCTCGGCGCGATCATCGCCGGCAACGGCATCAACTTCGGGATCGTGCTGATCGCCCGCTACCTCGAGGAGCGGCCACGCCACGACGTCGACGCGGCGCTGGCCCACGCGATCTCCGGCACGCTGCGACCGACCGCGGTCGCCTCGCTCGGCGCGGCGATCGCATACGGCTCGCTCGCCGCGACGAGCTTCCGCGGCTTCGCGGACTTCGCGATCATCGGCGCGATCGGGATGCTCGTCGTGTGGACGGCGACGTACGTCCTGTTGCCGGCGCTGCTCCTGCGCTTCGGCCGCAACACGCGCATCTTCAACGGAGATCCGGTGCTCGGCGGCGCGCTGGTCCGCCTCCTCGGGTTCCGGCGCTCGAGCGTCGTCGTCGCGGTCGCGGTCGCCCTCGGCATCGCGTCGACGGTGATCGTCGTGCGCTACATCGCCGCCGACCCGTTCGAGTACGACATGAAGCGGCTGCGCTCCGAGGGCAAAGACGCGGAGCGCGCGCGGGCGTGGATGCGCGTCTCCGACGAGAACTTCGGTCGCGGCATCTCGGGCCGCACGGTGATCGCGGCGGATCGCCAGGAGCAGGTGCCGCTGATCGTCGAGGCGCTGCGCCGGGTCAACGACGGGGTACCCGCCGAGCAGCAGACGATCGGTGACATCTGGTCGCTGCCCGCGTTCGTGCCCGCCGATCAGGATCGGAAGCTCGCGGTGCTCGGCGAGATCCGCAGCCTGATCGACAGCGCCGCCGACGCGCTCGACGAGACCGAGCGCGCCGAGCTCCTCGAGCTCCGACCGCCCGACGAGCTCGCCCCGGTCACGCTCGACCAGCTGCCGGCGAGCCTGCGCGAGCGGTTCACGGAGAAGAGCGGCGACGTCGGCCTGCTGATCGAGATCCGGCCGTCTCCCGGGCTCGACGAGTGGAACGGCAAGGACCTGATGCGGTTCGCGAGCGCGGTGCGCGAGCTCGAGCTCGCGAGCGGCGAGAAGGTCACGACCTCGGGGACGAGCGTGATCTTCGCCGACATGGTGAAGTCGATCCGGGACGACGGTCCGTTCGTCACGCTGACGGCCGCGATCGGGCTCGTCGTGATGGTGCTCCTCCTCGTCGGCTTCAACCGGCGCGCGTTCGCGGTCCTGATCTGCACGGCGTCCGGCACGCTGCTGATGGTCGCGATCTGCGCGCTCGTCGGGATCAGGGTCAACTTCCTCGACTTCGTCGCCCTGCCGATCACGCTCGGCCTCGGGATCGACTACGCGATCAACGTCGCGCACCGCCACGACCACGAGGAGATCCCGGATCCCTTCCACACGCTGCGCACCAGCGGCAGCGCGGTGTTCCTGTGCTCGCTGACGACCGTGATCGGCTACGGCTCGCTGCTCGTCAGCGACAACCTCGCGATCCGCGGGTTCGGCCTGGCGTCGCTGATCGGCGAGATCACGTGCCTGCTCACCGCCCTGGTGCTCGTCCCGGCGATCCTGGTGGTCGGCCGCCGGCGCCGGCTGCCAGGCACCTGAGCCCGCCCGAGCCAGCACGAGCCGCCGAGGTCGCGGCGTACAACGGCCGCCTGAAGGCGCGCGGTCCGCCCCGCCGCGCTGTTACAATGGCGGCCTATGCGGCGGACCTTCGCTGTTCTCTGGTTCGGCGTGCTGTGGACCGCGTGCTCCTTCGAGGTGGCGGGCTCGGCGGATCCCGGAACCGACGCCCCCACGCCTGTCACCGTCGGCTTCCGGGCCCCGACGAGCACGCAGGACGAGACCTCGGGCACGGTGATGGTGCCGGTCGTCCTGTCCTCGCCCGCCGGTGACGCGGTCACCGTCCGCTACAGCTTCACCGGAGGCACCGCGTCCGCGGGCACGGACTACGAGGGCACCGACGGCACGCTGACGTTCGCGCCCGGGGACACCGAGGCCGCGATCCCGCTGACGATCCGCGAGGACGACCTCGAGGAGCCCGCCGAGACCATCGATCTCGAGCTGTCGATGGCGTCGAACGCCCTCCTCGGCGCGTCGCGCCACACCGTGACGCTCGCGTCGGACATCCTCCCACGGATCCGGTTCCAGACGCCCACCTCGCGCGGCGCGGAGAGCACGTCCACCGAGCTCACGATCCTGCTCGACATCGAGGCGCCCGCGGGCGGCACGGTGGACTACGTCGTCGAGGGCACCGCGGACTCCGGCGCCGATCACACGCTCGCCGCGGGGACGATCACGATCCCGCCCGCGACGCTGGAGCTGACCCTGCCGTTGCCGATCACCGACGACGCGCTCGACGAGTTCGACGAGACCGTCATCGTCCGGCTCACGAGCTCGACCAACGTCGTGGTCGCGGCGATGGTCCCCGAGCACACCTACACGATCGAGGACGACGACGCGGAGCCCACCGTGGCGCTCGGCGAGGCGACGAAGACGGTGACCGAGGGAGGCACCAGCTACGCGCTGCCCGTGCAGCTCTCCGCGCCGAGCGGCAAGCCGGTCTCGGTCACGTACAGCGTGGATCCGGCGAGCACCGCGACGCAGGGCACGGACTTCGCGTTCGCGGCGCCCGACGCGACCGTGGCGTTCGCCCCGGGGGAGACATCGAAGACGGTGACGATCACCTTCCCCGACGACAACGTGTACGAGGATCCCGAGCTCGCGGTCATCGTGCTCGGCTCGCCCGTGAACGCGGGCCTCGGCGTCACCGCGCGGCTCGACCTGACGATCAACGACAACGATCCCGTGCCGACCGTGTCGTGGGGCGCCCCGGGGGACAAGTCCGAGCTGGAGCGGGACAGTGGCTCGATGGACTACACGTACAACCTCGTGCTCGGCCATCCGTCGACGAAGACGATCACGGTGCCGCTCGTGCTCAGTGGTTCGGCCAACGTGAGCGGCACACGCATCGACTACGCGATGCCGAACGGGACGACGTTCACGTTCGCTCCCGGTGAGACCACCCGGCCGGTGGTGGTCCGCGTGTTCGGCGACACGCGTGACGAGGGGAACAACACCGTCGTGATGACGATCGACGGCAATGGCGTCGCGAACGCGATGGTCGGCATGCCGAACCAGCGCACCCACACGATCCTCAACGACGACTGACCTGAACGGCGTCGGATCAGTCGACGCGCTTGCCGTCGGCCGACCAGCGGTAGAAGCCCTCGCCGGACTTCTTGCCGAGCTTGCCCGCGGCGACCTTGTCGCGCAGCACCTGCGGCGGCGTGAACGCCGGGCCGAGCGCGGTCGCGAGGTACTCGGCGATCCCGAGGCGGACGTCGAGGCCGACGAGATCGGTCAGCTCGAGCGGCCCCATCGGGTGGCCGTAGCCGAGCTTCATCGCGGTGTCGATGTCCGCCGGCGACGCGACGCCCTGCTCGACCATCCGCATCGCCTCGAGGCCGATCACGAGGCCGAGCCGGCTCGACGCGAAGCCGGGGCTGTCGGTCACCGTGATCGGGGTCTTCCCCATCCGCTCGGCCAGCGCGACGGCGGCGGTGACCATCGCCGGATCGGCGGCGTCGTGGCGCACGACCTCGACGAGCTTCATCACGTGCACCGGGTTGAAGAAGTGCATCCCGACCACCCGGCCCGGAGCCCGGACCGCGCGCGCGATCTCGGCGACCGGCAGCGACGACGTGTTCGTGGCGAGCAGCGCGTGCGCCGGGGCGGCCTGATCGACCGCCGCGAAGATCTCGCGCTTCAGCTCGATCCGCTCGGGGACCGCCTCGATCACGCAGTCCGCCGAGGCACACGCGGTCGCGAGATCTTCGGACGCGTGGATCCGGGCGAGCGCGGCGTCGCGATCGGAGGCGGCGAGCTTGCCGAGCTCGACGCCGCGGGCGAGGTTCCGGGCGATCTTGTCCTTGCCGGAGGCCGCGGCCCCGGAGACCGCGTCGTAGAGGTGGACCTCGGCGCCCATCACGGCGGCCACGTGGGCGATCCCGTGCCCCATGGTCCCGGCGCCGATCACGGTGATGCTGCGAATGTCGGAGGCGTTCACGGAGTGAAGGTATCCCAGGTGCCAGCCTACTTGCGCCCGGGCATGCGGGGACGTACCGTGCCGGCGATGACTGTCGCCGTCGACGTCGATCGCTTGCAGCGCGACCTCGAGGCGATCGTCGGCCCGCGCCGCATGTCGTTGCGCACGGTCGACCTCGAGACCTACGCGCGCGACATGTGGCCCCGTCTCCTGCTCGCCTACCGCGAGGGAGGGCCGGCGGCCCTGCGCGACGCGCCGCGCCCTCATGCCGTGGTGTGGCCCGAGCACGTCCGCGAGGTCGTGGCGCTGGTGAAGCTCGCACGCTCGTACCAGCTGCCGATCGTTCCGTACGGCGGCGGCTCGGGCGTGTGCGGAGGGGCGGTGCCGCTCCACGGCGGGATCACGATCGACACCAAGCGCATGCAGCAGCTCCGCTCGGTGCACACCGAGGAGCTGATCTGCGACGTCGAGGCCGGGATGTCGGGCGAGCGGTTCGAGCGCGAGCTCGCGCGCCGCGGCTACACGTTCGGGCACTTTCCGTCGTCGATCTACTGCTCCACCGTCGGTGGCTGGCTCGCGACCCGCGCGGCCGGGCAGCTGTCGACGAAGTACGGCAAGGTCGAGGACCGGGTCGCCGGGCTCACGGTCGTCACCGGGCGCGGCGACGTGATCGAGACCGACGGCCCGAACCGCGCGCTGCGCGGACCGAACTGGACGCAGCTGATCGTCGGCAGCGAGGGGACGCTCGGCCTCGTCACGTCGGCGCGCCTGCGCGTCGCCCCCGCGCCGCAGCTGCGCGTGTTCCGCGGCTTCGAAGTCGACGACGTCACGATGGGCGTCGAGGCGATCCGCCGCGTGCTCCAGAAGGGGCTGCGCCCCGCGGTCGTGCGCCTGTACGACGAGCTCGACACCCTGATGAACTCGCTCGGCGGCAGCGATCACGCGCCGGCGCGCTCGCGCACCGAGGCGCCGTCGCCGCCGGTCGCGACCGGGGCGCTACCCGCGTGGCCGGCCGTCGAGCCCACCCGCGAGGACGGCGTGATCGATCGCCTGCTCGCGTTCGCGCGCGGACGCACGACGAAGCAGGTCGCGCTGAACGCGGCGCTCGGCAACTCGCACCTCGTGAACAAGCTGTTCGGCGCCGTCGCCGAGAAGGTCGCGCGCCGCGGCTGCCGTCTCATCATCGGGCTCGAGGGCGCGCGCATCCGCACCGAGGTCGAAGCCGCGCTCACGTTCCACGAGCTCGAGTCGCTCGGCGCGCGGGACAAGGGCGAGGATCCGGGCTGGGCGTGGCTGAAGAACCGCTATCACGTCTCCTATCGGATGAGCCCGGTGTTCCGCAGCGGCGCGTTCGTCGACACCATGGAGGTCGCCGCGAGCTGGGAGCGGCTGCTGGACCTGTATCACTCGGTGCGCGAGGCGATCGGGCGCCACGCGGTGGTGATGGCGCACTTCTCTCACGCGTACGTCGACGGCTGCTCGATCTACTTCACGTTCGCGGGCACCGCCCCGGACGCACGGTCCGCCGAGCGGCTGTACGACGCGATCTGGCGCGACGGCATGGAGGCCACGACGCGCGTCGGCGGCACGATCAGCCACCATCACGGCGTGGGCCTGCTCAAGGCGCCTTACATGCAAGGCGAGCATCGGGAGGCGATGGCGATCTACGAGGCGGCGAAGGCGAGCCTCGATCCCGACGGCGTGTTCAACCCGGGCAAGATGGGCCTGCGCGATCGATGGGCGGCGGCGAGCCCGTCCAGCCACGCGCACGCGAGAGGAGAGTACGGATCGGCGCCGAGCCCGTCGGGAGTGCGGAGGTAGCATGAGCGGCGTGCTCCCGCTCGCACGCGAGCTCGCGATCGCCGTCGGCGCGGATCACGTCGAGGAGATCGACGACGGCGCGTGGCGCGTGACGCCCGGCTCCGCCGCCGAGGTCGCCGAGGTCATCCAGCGCGCCAGCTCGCACCGCGCGGCGGTCCACCCCGTCGGAGGGGGAGCGCGTCCCGTGCGCGTCGCAGCGCGAGCCGCCGACGGTACGCCGGGCGGCGCCGGGGCCGATCGCCCGCGGATCTACGTCTCGACGCGCCGGCTCGATCAGGTGCTCCAGCTCGACGAGAGCTCGCTGCTCGTTCACGCGCAGGCGGGCCTGACCGGCATCGGGCTCGAGCGCATCCTGGCGCCCCGCGGCCTCTCGATCGGCGACTACCCGCCCGCCGTGCTGACCTCGTCGCTCGGCGGCATCATCGCCGTGCGCACGCCGGGCAAGTCGAGCGCGCGCCACGGCTTCTTCGAGGAGGCCGTCGTCGGCGTCTCCGCCGTGCTCGCCGACGGCCGCTCCGTACACACGCGCGTCGCGCCCCGCCGCGCGACCGGCCCCGACCTCGCGCGCGCGCTCGTCGGCAGCGAGGGCACGATCGGCTTCATCACGTCGGTCGTGCTGCGCATCCACGTGAAGCCCGAGTCGCGCCTGTTCGCGGCGTACGTCCTGCCGTCGATCGACGCCGCGGTGTCGGCGATCTACCTCGCGCTGCGCGAGGAGGCCGCGCCCGCCGGCATGCGCATCTACGACGCGGCCGAGGCCGCGCAGCACTTCGACGGCCTCCGCCTCCCCGACGACCACGCCCTGCTCTGCGCGGCCACCGCCGGCCCTACCGATCTCGCGGCCTGCGATCGCGATCTCATCACGTCGGCCGTTATCGCCGAGGGCGGCCAGCCCACCGAGACCTCGCTCGCCGAGCTGTGGTGGCGTCGCATCCACGCCGGCGAGCCCACGCCCGGCCCCGCGCCCACGCTCCAGATCATGGCGACGCCGTCGAAGCTGCGCGCGGTCTACCGCGCCGTCGTCCGCGAGCTCGCGCAGCAGGGCGGCTCGGCGCGCGCGCACATCTCGCGCTTCGACGCCGACGGCGCCGTCGCGTTCTTCACCCTCGAGCACGAGGGCGCCATCGCCGACGACGCGATCGTCACCGCCGCCGAGCGCGCCGCCGAGGCCGCGGGTGGCTGGCTGCTCGGCGCGCGCGCGGTGAAGCTCGACGCCTACCTGCGCGCGCTGCGCGAGACGATCGATCCGCACCGCATCATGAACCCCGGCACGCTCGCGTAGCCGGCCGGCGCGCGCGAGGTGCGTGCGCGCGAGGGGTGGTGTGACGGGGGAGGAACACGCACGGAGCACGCACGGAAGACGGAGCACGCACGCGCGCACGCACCGCGCGCGGGTCAGCCGGCCTTCGCCAGATCCGCGACGAGCTTGCGCAGGAACAGCTCGATGTTGCGCCGGAGCACCGGGTCCTCGCACACGGGGAGCGCGCGGCGCCAGGTCTCGACGGCGCGCGCGTGCAGGCCCTGCCGGAAGTAGAGGTACGCGAGGCGCGTGAGCGCGGGGAAGTAGCTCGGCTGGAGATCGACGACGGCCTCGTACTCGTCGATCGCCTCGGGCCAGCGCGACGCGCGCTGGAGCATGTCGGCGAGCACGAAGTGGAGACGCGCCGACGCGGGATCCGCGGTGAGCGCGCCGCGCAGGCGAGCCATCGCGCCGTCGAGATCGCCGGCGTGGTACCGCGCGAGCGCGTCGGAGACGATGGCGTCGTGCTCGCTCCGCTCGTCGGTCGACAGCTCGCGCAGCAGGCGATGGACGCGGCGCGGATCGAGCGGCTTCTCGAGGTAGCCATCCGCGCCGTGTTGCTGGAGCGTGGCGTCGGTGAGCTGCCCGGAGTCGACGACCGAGGTCGTGACGGTCACGCGGCAGCCGGCGAGCCGGCGGCTGAGCTTGATCGCGCGACACAGGCGCAGGCCGTCGATCTCGGGCGTGGCGACGTCCGCGAACACGTGCTCGAAGGCGCGCTGCGAGAGCAGCTCGATCGCCTCGGCCCCGGTGCTCGCGATCTGACAGGTGACGCCGAGGCGCTCGAGCTCGGCGACGAGCTGTAGCCTGCCCGCGGGATCGGGATCGACGACGAGCGCCCGCGGTGCAGCGCCATGCTCGATGATCTCGGGACCGCGCTCGAGCTCGTCGACGAGGATCAGCGTCTTCTCCTCGACGAGCAGATCGTTCGCGCTCGTCGTCGTGATCGTGTGGGCGTGCCAGTCGCCCGTCAGCGTGTGGCCGGAGAAGGCCTGCTCCTCGGGCGGGAGATCGTCGGTGCTGTCGATCGTACGCGCCGCCTCCTCGGCGAGCGCGCGCTGCGCACGGCGCGGCTCGTCATCGTCGCCTCCGTCGGCGTGAACGAGCGCGAGGTACGGCTCGGCGCTCGTGGACTCCACGCCCGCGAGGTAGAGCTCGCCGTCGCGCCACTTCCGGAACGCGACGCGGATCGTGCGCGCGAGCGTCACGTCGAGCGCGATGCGGAGCTCGACGCGCTTGCCCCGGACGAGGCCGAGCTCGCGCGCCGGCACGAGCGCGTCCTCGGGGCGCGCCGCGGCGATGACGAGCGTCGTCGCGTCCTCGTGCACCACGAGCGCGGAGAAGATGCGCGCCCACTCGAGCGAGACATGCTCGAGCACGTCGAGGCGCAGCGTCGACTCGTCGAGCACCACGCCGGGCCAGCCCGTCTGCGCGGCGAGCGCCGAGACGAGCTGACGCTCGGAGGCATGGCCCAGCGCGTACAGCTCGGACGCGACCGGATGGCGGCCGCTCTGACGCGCGAGAGCGTCGGCCAGCGCGCTGGCGTCGACGACGCCTTGCTGGATCAACAGCTGACCGATCGAGCCGCGCACGAGGACCCCAGGGTATCAGAGCCCGCGAGATCGCACATTTTTCGGCTCGTCCAAGTCCCCGAAATGTCACCAAGCCGCCGGCAACTCGAGCGGCCGTCGTGTATTAGGGCTGGCGATTCGCCGAGCGATTGATATCCTCCGCCGCGCGTTCAGGAAACCCCCGCTGGGTCACCTGGCTGCTCTTTTCGGGGGGTGTGACAGGTTGGCGCGGTGGGCGGGGGCTCCGGGAACGACGACTTCGCGAACCAACCAGAGAGAATCACAGCTTTTCTGGGGATCGACAGCGTGATGGCACCGGCATTGCTTTACAGCCCGGCCACACGATTCTAGCGGCGCTTTCGAGGAGAAACCCTGGCATGAACGACTTCAAGATCGGAGACAAGGCCGTCTATCCCGCCCACGGTGTAGCGGAGGTGGTTGGGATCGAGAAGAAGGAGATCAACACCAGCGTGACTTCCTTCTACGTCCTCAAGGTTCTCGCGACCGGCATGCAGATCCTGGTGCCGAAGGAGAAGGCCGATCAGGTCGGCCTGCGCCACGTCGCGACCTCGTCCGAGATCGAAGAAGTGTTCGACATCCTCCGCGAGAAGGACGTCCACATCGACAAGCAGACCTGGAACCGCCGCTACCGTGGGTTCATGGAGAAGATCAAGACGGGCTCGCTGTTCGACGTCGCCGAGGTCTACCGCGACCTCTACCGGCTGAAGAGCAGCAAGGTGCTCTCGTTCGGCGAGCGCAAGATGCTCGACAACGCCAAGCAGCTGATCGTGAAGGAGCTCGCAGTCGCCAAGAAGTGGGCTGAGGACAAGGTCGAGGCCGAGCTCGAGAAGGCCTGCGCGTAACAGGAACACCGACCAGGCCGCTGGCCGCTGGTTTCTCGTAGAGGGGCTCCGCTGGGAGCCCCTTGTGGTTTTCGGCCCCCACGTGGTACGGGAGCGCCTGGCATGCAGGTTCATGTAGCGAAGGCAGAGCTCTGGACGTTGCCGGTCGACGCCGTCGTCAACCCGGCGAACTCGCTCGGGATCATGGGCGGGGGGATCGGCGGGTCGCTCAAGCGCCAGGGCGGCGACGTGATCCAGCAGGCCGCCATGCAGGCCGCGCCGATCGCGGTCGGTGCAGCGCTCGTCACCACGGCCGGCCAGCTGCCCGCGAAGAATGTCATCCACGTCCCCACCATGGAGGAGCCCGGGATGACGATCGGCGCCGAGAACGTGCGCCGCGCGGCCCGCGCCGCCCTGATCGCCAGCGATCGCAATGGATTCAAGGTGATCGCGATCCCCGGTATCGGCACCGACCTCGGCGGCGTGCCGATCGACGAGGCCGCGCGTGCGATCGTCGAGGAGATCCGCGCCAACCGTCGGCCGACCCCCGAGACCATCTACCTCGTCGACACCAACGAGATGATGGTCGCCGCGCTCGAAGAAGCGCTCCGCAACGCGCAAGCGAACCTTTGAGGCCGAACCGCCGTCGGTCGGCGGACGCTCGTCGCACGTTCACGGAGCGCTTTGCGCGTTCCGTTCACCTGGTCCGAGCGGGCCTATAAGCGCGCGATCGCCCAGCCATAATGAGCGCCCGGCGCGTTGACCGCTCCCGGCCGCGCCATATACTGCGCTCGCTTTGCAGCTACAGGCTTACATGCCAGCCGGGCTGGCGATCGCATTCGCACTGGCCTTCTGCGGATTGTTCACGGCGCTCGCCGTGCTCATCGGTCCGAAGGCCGTCAACCCCGAGAAGCTCAAGCCGTTCGAGTGCGGCTCCGAGCCGATCGGCACGCCGCGCGGACGCTACTCCGTTCGGTTCTACCAGGTCGCGATCCTGTTCCTGGTGTTCGATATCGAGGCTGCGTTCATGTACCCGTGGGCGGTCCTCTACGACAAGCTGTCGCGCGTCGCGGGGCCGGCCGGTTACCAGGTCAGCGTGTTCGGCTTCGCCGAGATGCTGGTCTTCGTCGCGATCCTCGTCGTCGCGCTCACCTACGTTTGGAGAAAGAAGGCGATCGGATGGGACTAGAAATCACCACCACCCGCCTCGAAGACGCGGCGAAGTGGGCCAAGCAGAGCAAGCTCGAGCGTGCCTCTAACTGGGGCCGCAAGTGGTCGCTGTTCACGTACCCGTTCGTGACGGCGTGCTGCGGCATGGAGTTCATGGCCGTCGCGGCGTCGAAGTACGACATCGCGCGGTTCGGCGCGGAGTTCCCCCGGTTCTCGCCGCGCCAGAGCGACCTGCTCATGGTCGTCGGCACGATCACCGAGAAGCAAGGCCCGGCGCTCAAGCGCGTGTTCGACCAGATGGCCGAGCCCAAGTGGGTCATCGCGTTCGGCGTGTGCGCGTCGACCGGCGGCTTCTACCAGAACTATCACACGATGCCGGGCGCCGATCAGGTCATCCCCGTCGACGTGTACATCCCCGGGTGCCCACCGCGTCCCGAGCAGGTGCTCGACGCGTTGATGATGCTCCAGGATCGCATCCAGAGCGGGCGCGGCCACAGCCAGCTCCGCCTCAAGCGCGAGCAGCTGATCGCGAGCGCCTCGCGAGAAGAAGGCTAGGTCATGTCGCAGAAGGTTCTCGACGCGCTCACCGCCACGCACGGCGCGGCGATCGAGCGTACGGAGTCAACGCACGGTGACGAGGTGGCGTGGGTCAAGGCCGACTCGCTCGTCGCGGTCGCGACGTGGCTCAAGAACGATCCCGCGATGCTGTTCGACGCGCCGGTGTTCGTCACCTGCATCGATCGCCTCGACTGGCAGCCCGTGGGCCTGCCGCCGTCGGAGCGGTGGACCGAGGACAAGCCGCGGTTCGAGGTCGCCTACCAGCTGCGCTCGACGAAGCACCGCCACCGCATCCGCCTGAAGATCGCGGTGCACGAGAACGATCCGCGCGTGCCGTCGCTCGCCGGCCTGTGGCCTGGCTTCAACTGGCAGGAGCGCGAGACGTTCGACATGTACGGGATCCGGTTCGACGGTCACCCCGACCTCCGCCGGATCTACCTGTACGAGGAGTTCGTCGGCTATCCGCTGCGCAAGGACTACCCGAAGGACAAGCGCCAGCCGCTCGTCCGGCGCGACGACCTCCCGATCAACCCCATCAAGCGGGACCAGACCGACAGGAGCGCCAAGTAATGGCCGCCGACGCATCGACGCTGAAGCAGCTCGTCCTCGGCCGCAAGGACGTCCAGGACCTCACGGACACCGAGCAGGAGCTGCCACCGGATCTCATGACGGTGAACATGGGGCCGTCGCACCCCGCGATGCACGGCACCGTGCGCATCGTGCTCACGGTCGACGGCGAGCGCGTCGTGAAGAGCGACGTGCAGCCCGGCTACCTGCACCGCTGCTTCGAGAAGGAGTCGGAGCACGCGACGTACACGCAGATCTTCCCGTACACGGACCGGCTCAACTACGTCTCGCCGATGATCAACAACGTCGGCTGGGCGATGGTCGCCGAGAAGCTGATGGGGATCACCAACGACATCCCCAAGCGCGCCGAGTACATCCGCGTGATCGTCAGCGAGATGTCGCGGATCACCGACCACCTGACGTGTGTCGGCGCCTCCGCGATGGAGCTCGGCGCGTTCACGCCGTTCCTCTACATGATCAAGTGCCGCGAGTGGATCTGGGAGCTCCTCGAGAAGGTCTCCGGCGCGCGGCTCACGCACAGCTACGTCCGCGTCGGCGGCGTCAGCAAGGACCTCCCCGACGGGTTCCACGCCGAGCTGACGTACACGCTCGACGAGATCGACAAGGTCCTGGCCGAGTGCCAGGACATGCTCAACCAGAACAAGATCTTTCGCGACCGCATGGCCGGCGTCGGCGCGATGTCGAAGGAAGATGCGATCGCGACCGGCTGCGTCGGCCCGATCGCCCGCGCGTGCGGCCTCGACTACGACGTCCGCAAGGACTACCCGTACTCGATCTATCCCGAGGTCGAGTTCGACGTCCCGGTCGGCACGACGGGTGACTGCTTCGACCGCTACCTCGTGCGGCTCGAGGAGGTCCGGCAGTCGATGCGGATCCTCCGGCAGTGCCTGAAGCAGATCCCGGACGGCCCGACGATGATCGACGACCCGCGCTGTGCGCTGCCGCAGAAGCGCGCGACGTACAACACGATCGAGTCGATGATCCGGCACTTCAAGCACATCGTCGACGGCATCAAGGTGCCGGCCGGCGAGACGTACTGCTTCCTCGAGGGCGGGAACGGCGAGCTCGGGTTCTTCGTCGTCGCGGACGGCACCGGCCGTCCGTACAAGGCCTACGTGCGGTCACCGTCGTTCGTCCACCTGTCGACGGCCGGCCAGCTGATCCACAACCACATGATCGCGGACATCGTGCCGATCTTCGGCATGATCAACATGATCGGCGGGGAGTGCGATAAGTGAGCGTTACGACTAATCCTCCCGCGGGCACGCCCGCTGCCGATGCTCCGGCGCCCGACCCGAACAAGGTCACGCTGACGATCGACGGCCAGACCGTCACCGTCCCCAAGGGCACCAACGTCCTCGAGGCCGCGCGCACGCTGGGCATCGACATCTCGGCGTTCTGCTACCACCCGGGCCTCCCCGTCGTGGCGCAGTGCCGGCAGTGCCTCGTCTCGATCGAGAAGAACCCGAAGCTCCAGCCGAGCTGCCAGCAGATCGCCGCCGACGGCATGGTCGTCCACACGACCGACGCGCAGTCGACGCTGGCGCGCAAGCAGATGCTCGAGTTCACGCTGGTCAATCACCCGATCGATTGCCCGATCTGCGACAAGGCCGGCGAGTGCACGCTGCAGAAGCTGTACTTCGAGCACGACAACGCGGACTCGCGCGTCGACACGCCGAAGGTCCACAAGGCCAAGGTCGTCGACCTCGGCCCGACGGTCGTCCTCGACCAGGAGCGCTGCATCCTGTGCTCGCGCTGCATCCGCACGTGCGACGTCGTCGCGGGCCAGCACCAGCTCGAGTTCGCCAACCGCGGTGATCACGAGGTGCTGACGACCGCGCCCGGCGCCAAGCTCGACAACCCCTACTCGCTCAACGTCGTGGACGTCTGCCCGGTCGGTGCGCTGACCGCGAAGGACTTCCGCTTCACGATGCGCGCGTGGGAGCTCGAGGCGACGCCGTCGGTCTGCAACGGTTGCGCGACGGGCTGCAACATCGAGATCCACCACAAGCACGGCCGCGCGTGGCGCCTCGTTCCTCGCCACAACCCGGAGGTCAACGACTACTGGATGTGCGACGAGGGCCGGTTCACGTACCACGACCTGCGCGAGCAGCGGCTCGCCGCACCGACGGTCGATGGCCTGCCGGCCGGCTGGGATCGCGCGCTCCGCGCCGCCGCGGATCAGCTCGCGGTCGGCCGCGCCAACGGCCAGCTCGCGATCGCGCTGTCGGCGCTGCACTCGAACGAGGACAACTTCGCCCTCGCGAAGCTCGCGAAGGCGTGGGGCCTCTCGCACGTGTACGTCGCGGCGAAGCCGCCGGTGCCGGCGCGCGCCGACGGCAAGCTCCGCGTCGCCGACATCAACCCGAACAACGCGGGCGTGAAGGCGATCGCCGAGGCGCTCGGCCTCGAGCTGCGGCCGATCTACGAGCTCGACCCGAACACCCGCGGGCTGCTCGCCCTGGGCGACGTCCTCCCCGGCGTCGAGCCCGGCCGGCTCAAGGAGCTGAGCTACGTCGCGATCACCGCGCACGAGCGCGGGCCGGTGCTGCAGGCCAAGATCGCCTTGCCGGCGACGGCGTGGGCCGAGGCAGCGGGCACGATCACGAACGACAAGGGCCACGTCCAGCGCATGCACGCGGCGTTTCCGCCGCCCGGCCAGGCGATCGCCGGCTGGGAGGTCGTCGTGCGCCTCGCGCAGGCCACCTCGGTCGACGGCGCGGGCAAGCTCGCGTGGGCCCACGCTCGCGAGGTGTTCAAGGACATGGTGGCGGCGGTCCCCGCGTGGAAGGACCTGACCTGGGCGCGTGAGGCTCGGCCGCTCGCGCTCCGCTTTGCCGGGAGCCGGGGATAACCCCGGAGGCGCCAGATGAAGACCCTCTACGACATCCTCGACTGGCCGGGAACGAAGTGGCTGTTCCTGATCCTCTTGCTCGTGATGCCGCTCGCGTCGCTGTTGACGTGGGCGGAGCGCCGGCAGAGCGCGATGATGCAGGACCGCCTCGGTCCGAACCGCGCGAACATCGGCCCGATCAAGCTCAAGGGCATCCTGCACTTCGTCGCTGACGCCTTGAAGATGATCTTCAAGGAGGACGTCATCCCGGCGAACGTCCACCGCGGCCTGTACGCGCTGGCGCCGCTCCTCGCGATCGCGCCGGTGTTCATCGCGTTCGCGATCATCCCGTTCGGCCCGACGATCTATCCGCACGTCTACACCGACACGCTCGATCCGTACCTGCTCGCGACGCAGCCGCAGAACCCCGCGTTCGCCGACGCGATCCGGCTGCAGATGTTCCAGGTCGACTTCGGCCTGATCTTCTACTTCGCGGTGCTCACGCTCGCGAACTACGGCGGAACGATCGCGGGATGGGCGAGCTACAACAAGTGGGCGCTGCTCGGCGGCCTGCGTAGCTCGTCGCAGATGATGTCGTACGAGGTCGCCATGGGCCTGTCGCTCATGCCGATGTTCCTCATCTACGGCACGCTCGAGCCCGGCCGGCTCGTCGAGATGCAGGGCTCGAACCCGCTCGACTGGGGCGTGATCTCGTGGAGCGCGCTGAACTGGGGCTTCCCGCTCACGATCTGCGCGTTCGTGCTGTTCTTCACCGCGGCGATCGCCGAGACGAAGCGCGCACCGTTCGACATCCCCGAGGGCGAGCCCGAGATCATCGGGTACTTCGTCGAGTACTCGGGCATGCGGTGGGGCATCTTCTTCCTCGCCGAGTTCATCGAGATCGTGTTCATCTCGGCGGTGATCGCCACCGTGTTCCTCGGTGGCTGGCAGGTGCCGTTCCTCGACGCGGATGGCTTCCGGTTCGGCGGCTACATCGACCCGAACGGGATCTCGACGAGCGGCTGGTTCCTCGAGCTGCCGCACTGGGCAGTCACCACGCTCCAGTTCGGCGCGTTCGGCGCGAAGGTCATCCTGCTGTGCTGGTTCCAGCTCCTGATCCGCTGGACGCTGCCGCGGTTCCGCGCCGACCAGCTCATGAACCTCGGCTGGAAGGTCCTGCTGCCGATCGCCCTCGCGAACATTATGCTCACTGCAGGCTTCAAGCTGTTGGGAGGCCCCTGATGTCGGCTGCGCACCACGAAGAGACTCACGACGCGAACGAGGGGCCGAAGGTCCTCTCCGTCTCCGACCGGCACCCTCGCGTGCGCACGATCCAGGTCGTGCGCCCCGAGCGCGAGGAGACGACGTACCTCGAGGCGAGCGTGAAGGGCCTCGGCGTCACGCTGAAGCACTTCGCGAAGAATCTGTTCCTGCCGATGAAGAAGCTCGCGGCGCGTAACGCGCCCGGTGCGCCGCCGCCCGAGAAGCTCACCAGCGACATCGAGACCGTCCAGTACCCCGACGAGAAGCCGGTGTACCCGGAGCGCTACCGCGGCCTGCACCGGCTGATGCTGCGTGACGATGGCGCGGTGCGCTGCGTCGCGTGCATGTGCTGCCCGACCGTGTGCCCGGCGCACTGCATCACGATCATCCCGGCCGAGACCGACGACAAGGGCATCGAGAAGAAGCCCGCGGTGTTCGAGATCGACGAGCTGCGGTGCATCGTCTGCGGTCTCTGCGTCGAGGCCTGCCCGTGCGACGCGATCCGCATGGACACCGGCATCCACGCCAAGCCCGTCGAGGACCGCGCGGATGCGATCGAGACGCGAGAGTCGCTGATGTCGCGCGGCATCCGTTCGACCGCGACGCAGGGCGGCGAAGGCCCCGACTGGCGCGAGCACGACTCGTGAACGTCGCGCGCTTCGGCGCGCACGATGTTCTCGCACGCGCCGCGCGCTCGCTATCCGGATCTCCGACGAGAGACTCGGAGACAGCGTGACCGGTAGCGCTTTTTCAGTTGACGATCTCGAACGCGGTCCCTAGTCTCTACTTCGAGCACAGGCGGTTCGATGCGATAACCGGGGCGCTTCTGTCTCCTACATCTGCTATCCAGGGATCTGCCTCTGATCTGGGTGTGCACGCCCGCTCGTCGGGAAGCCCGAAGGATTATCGTGGAGCCCACCTACGCATCGCGTAGGGGATAGACTGCCCTACGGTCGAACGGTTGTGCTCATTTTGGGCGCAGTGTCTTTCTCGAGGCACTGCGCCCGAGCCTTTTTCGGCGGTCGCACGCACCGCGCGTGCACGTCGGCGGAGCTCGCGCACGTGGCAGGCATCGCGAGTGCAGGTCGAGTCGGTCATGAATACGCGTAGACTCGAAGAAGGATCCCGGTGGCTCGGCACCATCCGCTGGAGTGCGATCGCGTCCGGCGTCTTCATCGCGCTGGCGCTCCAGACCTTGCTGCTGTTGCTCGGCCTCGCGTTCGGTCTCTCGGTCGGTGACGAGACGGTCGGCGGCGGGTACGCGCTGTGGGCGGTGATCGTGCAGCTCGTCTGCCTCGCGATCGGCGCGGCGGTCGCTGCGGCCCTCTCCCACGCGCATGGCCGCATGAGCGGCATCGCCGCGGGTGTCATGACCTGGGCGGTCTCGCTGGTGATCGGTGGAGCGCTGAGCGGGTTCACGCTGACGCAGCGACTCGACGGCACGGCCGCGTGGTCGGCGTTCGTCGGTGCGCTCCTCGGCCTCATCGCCGCGATCGCCGGTGGCGCGTTCGGTGCCACCCTGCGCGGCGGAGAGCGCGGAGAGCGCGTCGAGCCGATGGCACCGGCCTCCCCCGTCGGGACGATCTAGGACGCCGCGCGCACGAACGGGTTCGCCCGCGCCTCGTCACCGAGCGTCGTCGTCGGGCCGTGTCCGGGGATGACGACGGTGTCGGGGTCGCGCGTGTACAGCCGCTCCTTGATCGAGCGCGCGATCAGCGCGCCGTCTCCCCCGGGCAGGTCGGTGCGCCCGATCGAACGGCGGAACAGTGTGTCGCCGGCGAACAACAGCCGGCCGGAGCGCGGGCCGGCGTCGGCGTCGACGAGCTCGAAGCAGACCGAACCAGGCGTGTGCCCGGGCGTGTGGATCACCGAGAGCTCGCGCTTGCCGAGCTGGATCGTGTCGCCGTGCTCGATCCAGCGCTCGACGGGCAGCGCCGACCGGACCTTCCAGCCGAACATCGCCGCCTGCATGGCGATGCCGTCGTACAGGAACGCGTCGCCCTGGTGCAGGCAGATCGTGCCGCCGTGGGCCTCGCGAACGTCCCGCGTCGCGAAGATGTGATCGAGGTGAGCGTGCGTGTGGATGATCGCGCGCACGGTGAGGTCGTAGTGGGCCACGATCTCGGCGATCCGCTCGACCTCACCTCCCGGATCGATGATGACGGCGTCCTTCGTATCGCCGCACGCGATCACGGTGCAGTTGCACTGGAGCGGGCCGGCCGGGAACGTCTCGCGGAGCAGCACGGCGAAGGTGTACCCGATCTCGGGCACACGCAATGCAATCTCGTGCGGCCAGGAGACGGACCATGCCCAGGAGAATGATCGATTGCCGACGGGCCCCCGACTCGGGAGGTTGCACGCTCACCATCACGGGGGAAGAGGACGAGGTCGTGCGCGCCGCGATGGACCATGCCGTCGCGGTCCACGGTCACGAGCGAACACCCGACCTCGAGATCCACATCCGGTCGATGCTGCACGACGAGGGCGCGCCGCTCTCGACGAACCCGCCTGCGAGCTCCCCCGAGCAGCAGGTTCGACCACGCCACTGACGCAGCCCGCGCGCCGGATCAGGACGGCTCGGCCGCCCAGGCCTTGTACGCGGCGCTCTGGACGAGAGCGCGGTAACGCGCCTCGGACGCGGCGGCCTCCTGGAGCCCGGCCTTCGGGATGCCGGCAGCGACCATGCCGCGCAGGGACTGGACCGCGTCGTCCCACTTCTTCTCGTCCATCGCGATCTCGAGCCGGATCTCGAGCGCGGGCACGAGCGCCGGCTCGGCCGCGAGCGCTGCCTCCGCGTCTCGCTTGGCCGCGCCGAGATCGCCACCGTCTCGGTAGGCCTCCGCGCGCAGCACGCGGACGTAGGCGTCGTCCCCGGTCCTCGCCGCGAGCGCGTCGAGGCTCGCGACCAGCGCCTCGTGATCCCGACGGAGCGCGTGCGCGTCGATCTCGATCATCGTCACCACGGGATCGTCGGGGAAGTTCTTGCGGAACTCGGCGATCGACGCGAGGTAGATCTTCGCGTCGAGGTTCTTGTCGATCGTGAGCCCCTGCAGCGCGATCGCCTTGATCTTCGTCCGCAGCTCGGCAGGGATCGACTGGAAGCTCGCGCGCGCCCCCGCGTGATCGCCCGCGCTGTTGCGCTGGGTCGCCGTCACGAACGCGCGCCCGGCCGCTTCGCCCTGCGGGTGCCGCATGAACTTCGCGGTCATCGTGAGCAGCTCGCTCATCATCTCGCCGTTGCGGAACGAGAACAGGTCGACGGCGATCACCGAGCCATCGGCGCGCCGCTCGAGCACCGGCTCGAGGAAGTTCACGCCCGTGCTCACGATCGTCCGGATCCGCGGGCGCACGCTGCCCCCGACCTCGACCGCGCCGACGTAACGCACGGAGAACTCCGTGCCGAGGCCCGCGCAGATGCTCTGCCCGAGCGGCGAGATCGCGCGGCGCAGGGCTGGCGGCGCGTCGGGCCCGGCTGCGGCGAGCGTGCGCTCGCGGAACCGCTCGGTGTCGATCAGCCGATCGACCGCGCTCGGATCGCAGCCGGCCAGCGCCTGCGCCATCGCCGCGCCGAACGTGTCGACCTCCTGGTTTGTAATCGGCGCCGGCGCCGGCGTCTCGGCGGGCTGCACCGGGGTGGCCGCCTCCTTGCCCGTCTTCTCGGACGACGGAGGCCCCGCCTCCTTGCTCCCACACGCGGCCAGCAGTACGCAGACGATCGCGAACGTTCTCGACATGACTCCTCCGGACGAGCCCGACGCGCGAGCGTCGCACCGTTGGCCGCCAGGAGCACGCGATCGCGCGAACAACCGGCGCTCCCGCGGGCGCTCAGGGGGAGGCAGCGCCGACCGGGACGACCGCGCGCTCGGCCAGGAAGTCGGGGCGCGGGGCGCTCGTCCCGAACGGGGTCCCCAGCGCGTTCGAGACCGCGTTGTACACGAGAAAGATGTTGTGTCGCGGCAGCGGGGTGATGTTGCCGGCGGAGGCGTGCATCAGGTTGCTGTCGAAGAACACCACCGTCCCTGGCGGGCCGGTCACCGACGCGATCCCCTGCTCTGCCAGCCGCGTGATCGACGCGGGATCGGGCGAGCCGTACTCCTGCTGGCGGAGCGAGACCTTGTAGTGCTCCGGCGGGGTGATCCCCGCGCACCGCACGTACCACCGATGCGAGCCCGGCAGCACGAGCAGCGGTCCGTTGTGCTCGGTGTTCTCGGTGAGCAGGAGCGACGCGGACAGCGCGCGCATGCGCGGCATCCCGTCCTCGACGTGCCACGTCTCGAAGTCCGAGTGCCACGAGAACGGCGCGCCCTCGAACGCCGGCTTGAAGTTGATCCGCGACTGGTGGATGTAGACCTCGTCGCCGAGGATCTGGCGCGCGACCGCGGCGAGGCGATCGTCGCCGGCGAGCCGCGCGAACACTCCCTCGCGGTGCACGCGGAACAGCGAGCGGACGGCGTCGCCGTGCGGCTCGAGGATCACGTCCTCGCGCGAGCGATCGGCGGCCGCGGCCGCGCGCTCTGACTCGGCGAGCAGCGCGCGGGCCTCCGTGGCCGAGAACAGCGACCGACACACGAGGAAGCCGTTCGTCTCGTACTGCTGGAGCTGCGCGCGGTCGAGTGGTCCCGACCGCGCGCCCCAGACCACGGGATCCTCGCGGCGGGCGAGCTCGGCCGTGCCACCGACACGCGACGCGTACGGGTCGTGCGCCGTGGTCATTTCGCCTCCGCGGTGAGCAGCGGGTACGCGCCGGTCTCGTCGTGGACCTCGGTGCCGAGGAGCGCGGGCCGGAACACGCACACGAGCCGGAGGTCGGTCTCGGGACGTACGATGTGCTCGTCGTGCTGATCGAGCGCGTACATCATCCCGTCCTCGATCTGGAACACCTCACCGGTCGCGAGCACCTCGATCGTGCCGCGCCCGCCGACGCAGTACACCGCCTCGAGGTGGTTGCGATAGCACATGCGGGTCTCGGTCCCGGCGTACATCACGGTGTCGTGGAGCGAGAACCCCATCTTGTCGTCGGCGAGCAGCAGGCGACGGCTCTTCCAGGTCGCCGCCTTGATCTCGCGCTCGGGGGACAGCGTGGCGAGCTTCCGGACGATCACGATGCCACCGCCTCGAGAGAGCGCCGGGGAGACGGATGCGAGTTGTGATCGAGAGCGAGGCCGACCGCGCGCTCGAGCCGGTCGAGCCCCTCCACGAGCTCGTCGGGTGTGATGGTGAGGGGCGGCAGGAGCTTCAGCACCTGATCATCGGCACCGGCGGTCTCGACGATCAGCCCCTGGTCGAACGCGTGGCGCGAGATCCGGCGGGCGAGCTGCGGGTCGCGGCACGACATCCCGAGGATGAGCCCGCGGCCGCGGACCATCGCGTCGCACGCGATCGCCATCTTCTCGAGCCGCGCGCGCGCCGTGGCGGACTTCTCGTCCACCGTCTTCGACAGCGCACTGTCGGACCAGAAGTGATCCAGCGCGGCCGCCGCGGTGACGAACGCGGGGTTGTGCCCGCGGAACGTCCCGTTGTGCTCTCCGGGCTTCCACACGTCGAGCTCGTGGCGCATCAGCGTCACCGCGAGCGGCAAGCCGTAGCCCGAGAGGGACTTCGAGAGGCAGACGATGTCGGGCACGATGCCCATCTCCTCGAAGCTGAAGAACGCCCCGGTGCGACCGCAGCCGACCTGGATGTCGTCGACGATCAACAGGGCGCCGTGCCGCCGTGCGAGGAGCGCGAGCTTGCGGAGCCAGGTCGCGCTCGCGACGTTGACCCCGCCCTCCGCCTGCACGGTCTCGAGCAGGATCGCGGCCGGCGCGTCGATACCGCTGGAGCGATCCTCGAACAGCGTCTCGAGGTAACCGAGGGAGTCGGCGTCCGCGCCGAGGTAGTTGCAGTACGGCGCGCGGACCACGTTGGACAGCGGCACGCCGGCGGCGTCGCGCTTCGCGGCGTTGCCCGTCACCGCGAGGGCGCCGAGCGTCATCCCGTGGAACGCGTTGGTGAACGACACGACCTGCGTGCGCCCCGTGTACTTGCGCGCGAGCTTGAGCGCCGCCTCGACCGCGTTGGTCCCCGTCGGTCCCGGGAACATCACCTTGTACGGCAGATCGCGCGGCCGCAGCACGCGGCGCTCGAGCGCCTCGAGGAAGCGGATCTTGGCCTCGGTCGTCATGTCGAGCGAGTGCGTCACGCCATCCGCGCTCACGTACTCGATCAGCGCCTGCTTGAGGACGGGGTGGTTGTGCCCGTAGTTGAGCGCCCCCGCCCCCGCGAAGAAGTCGAGGTACCGCCGACCGCGCGTGTCCTCCAGCCACGCGCCGCTGGCGCGAGAGAACACCGTCGGGAACGCACGGCAGTACGTTCGCACCTCGGATTCCAGTCGTTCGATCACTTGCATGCAGCTCCTTTGGTCAGGACGGACCGGCCAGCGGACCGATCCGAAGAAGGTTCTCGTCGGGGTGCGGTTCGGGGAACAGCGCACCGGGGAAGCACGGCGACTCCTCGCACGCGACGCCGCGGCGCCGCGCGAACCCGCGGAACAGCGCGAGCGACGCGGCGTTGTCGGGGCTCACCGTCGCGGCCAGGAAGCGAACGCCCTGGCAGCCCGGTCGCGCGAGCACCGCCTCGAGCATCCGCCCGCCGAGGCCGTGGCCGCGCGCCTCGGGGGCGACGCCGACCTGCCAGACGAACATCGAGCTCGGATCCACCGGAGGCCGGTAGCCGAGGACGAAGCCGGCGATCCGACCGCCTTCCTCGGCGACGATCCCGGTGTCCGCGAAGTGCGTGCACAGGAGCAGGTAGGCGTACGCGCTGTTGCGCTCGAGGTTCCCGATCGCGGGCAGGCCGCGCCAGATGTCGCGCGCATCCCCCGCGCTCGGCGCGCGCAGCATCATGCGGGGATCGGACACGCGACCTCCTCTCGCACGGGCGCGACACGCGGCGCGCGGAGCTGATCCCAGCGCGGGCCGAACACCGTCGGATCCAGCGTGCGCGCGCCGAACAGCTCCTCGTGCGCGCGCTTCGTGAGCGCGGTCAGCTCGCGATGATCGACCACGACGCTGACGTGGCTCCCATCCGCCGCGTGCGCGACGAGCAGCGGCGTCGTGGCGCGGAACGCAGGGGGAGCATCGCGCACGCCGATCGCGCTGATGCAGCCGACGCGGGACCACCGCGTCGTACGGCCAACCTTGGCGAGCTCGTCCACGAGCGCGGGGAGCTCCTCGCGCGCCGCCGGCGAGCCCGCGAGATCCAGCGTGAACCGGATCTCGGCCGGCGAGCTCGTGAGCAGATCGATGGGGAGGTCGCGCCGCTGCACGATCTCGCTGACCGCGGCGAGGAACCCGACCGGCTGCCACACGGCCGGGCGCTCGACGGAGATCAGCGCGAGATCATTGCGCGACGTGACGCCCCGCGCGCCGGGCGCGCTGCGCATCGCGCCGATCCGCGTGCCCTCGACGTCCGGGCGATCGGTCCAGCCGAGCCGGAGGACGATGCCGCGTCGCTGACACGGCTCCAGCGCGCGCGGGTGCAGCGCCTTGGCGCCGAGGCTCGCGAGCGCTTGTGCCTCGCGGTACTCGAGCCTGCGCAACAAGCGCGCCCCCGGGACGTGGCGAGGATCTGCCGTGAACAGCCCCGGGACGTCCGACCAGATCTCGAGCGCGTGCGCGTCGATCGCGGCCGCGAGGTACGCCGCCGACGCATCCGAGCCGCCGCGCCCGAGCAGCGCGGTGCCACCCTCCGCCGCCGACGCGATGAAGCCTTGCGAGACCACGACCTCGGCACCCGTGCTCGCCAGCACGCGACGGACGTCCACCACCGGCTCGTCGGGGCAGCGCGCGGACAGGTAGCGCGTGGCACCGTCGGCCGCGGGCTCGGCGACGAGGAGCGTCCGTGCATCGACGCAGGATGTCCGGAACGAGCGCGCCAGGAAGGCGGCCCCGAGCCGGCTCGACATCAACTCGCCATGCGAGAGGAGCGCGGCGCGTGCCTCGGGCGTGCGCTCGGAGATCTTCGTCTGCGCGCCCAGCGACGCGAGCTCCGCCGCGAGCAACCGGCGACCGTCGAGCCCGAGCGCCGACGCGAGCTCGTAGTGCACGGTCGCGAGCTCGACGAGCTGCGACGACACCTCCGCCCCGGCGCGCAACGCCTCGTCGAGCGCGATCAGACGATCCGTGACGCCTGCGACAGCCGAGCACACCACGAGCACGCGTTGCCCTGCCGCGCGATGGCCGGCGACGATCTGCTGGATCCGCGCCCAGCGTGCCGCAGAGGAGACGCTGGAGCCGCCGAACTTGGCGACCGTCCACGCGCTGACATCGAGAAATTTCATCCGCTATTCGACCTCGATTCGTTTGAGGTCAAACGGTCTAACACGATCGCGATCGATAAGAGGGCTTGTAGCTCCCGATTACCCCGTGTATGCTCGACGATCGAACGCGACGCGCGAGTGAAGCGCGGTCACCGCGACGGAGGCGAGAGAGAGCCGCGAGATCAGTGGCAGTACTTGCCACTGCCCATCGGCGGGCAGCCGCGCAGTGCGAGAACATCCATCGTGGTCGCGACGCCGATGTGGATCAGCGCGCCGCCCCAGATCGAGCGCGTGCGCATCGCGAGCGTGCCGAGGATGAGGCCGGCGCCGATCGCGCCCAGCGTCTCCGCCATCGGCTTGCCGTAGTGGATCATGCAGTACGGCACGAGCATCACGAAGATCGCGTTCGCGCCCATCGCCTTGCGCAGCGCCTGCAGCATGAAGCCGCGGAAGAAGAACTCGAGCGAGACGAACTGGATCGCGTACAGGAGCTCCCACGCCCACAGGTCGAACTGCGAGCGGTTCGCCATTCGATAGAACGGGTACGTGTGGCGGAACGTGCCGGTCGTGGACGCCTGGATGATCACCGGGATCATGCACGCGAACAGCAGCGCGTAGATCCACAGGTGCTTCCAGAACCCCTGGAAGGAGATG